>Ga0308309_10000011_pt1 | contig 205333 bp, 189 predicted proteins | sample HubBroMetageWFT5_FD_192491 | JGI IMG/M metagenome (GOLD analysis project Ga0308309, IMG submission 192491) | Warmed and freeze-thawed soil microbial communities from the Hubbard Brook experimental Forest, New Hampshire - Hubbard Brook CCASE Soil... | ecosystem: Environmental > Terrestrial >...
ACGTACACTTTGTCCGAACCCAGCATCTGTGTGCGCGCGCCGCCTGCGTAACCTGAAATCCCCACGACGATCACCAGGAGCGTCGGAATATAAAAAATGTTGTTCGTCCAGTAGCACCATCCGGAGATGAAGCCGTGAAAATCGCCGAAGAACTTCTTCGTCCACAGGTAAATCCCGCCTTCCTGTGGATAGCGATTTGACAGCTCCACGACTGCCATCCCCTGCGGCCAAAAGAAAAAGAACAGCGCCAGCATCCACAGCCAAATCGTGACGGGCCCTTCGGCCGCGATTACCGGCACCACATTCAGATTGGCGACCGCGACGACGAACAGCGCGACGAGGTCCCAACGGCCGAGCGATCGCTTCAGATGGACCGTTTCAGGAGCCGCTGCAACGGGAACAGGATCGGCCAAAAGGACTCCTCACGACATAAACAATTCGCGCCCATGACTTTCAGGCCGCTCGAAAGCAGGTAAGAGACTCGAACTCCATGCGCGATCAAACTCAGTGACCAGCCGTGGCCGCTACGTGCGGCTCTTTTTGCGCTTTCGCCAGAGCCGGCGCGATTTCGGCGAACGTCGCGATGTGGCGGTCGATGTCCGCTTCGGTGTGCGCGACGGAGATGGTCCACTGCTCGTCCCACCAATAGGGCTGCGCCATCACGCCGCGATTGACCATGGCGAACCAGTAGTGCCGCCACAATTCGGTGTCTGCATTCAGCCAATCGCGATAGTTGCGGATGGGCTTGTCGAAGAACATCAGCGCGCCGTTAGATCCTGCACCAATGACGTAAGCATTCAGGCCCGTCTTGCTGACTTCCTTGTTGTAGCCATCGAGCAGTTTTTTGTTGAGCTTGGTCACGTGCGCGTAAGCGTCCTTCGTCAACACTTCGCGAAATGTGGCGAGGCCCGCAGCCATCGCGACGGGATTGGTGTTGTAGGTGCCGCCGTGAAAAACTTTGTGGTCGGAGATCTGGCCCATCACCTGGCGGGTGGAAGCAAACGCGGCCAGCGAAAAGCCGCCGCCGATGGATTTTGCCAGGCAGACGATGTCCGGCTTGACGCTGAAATATTCGCACGCGCCGCCGTAGGCGAGCTTCGCGCCGGTTTTTACTTCGTCGAAAATCAGAAGGGCGCCGTTTTTCTTGGTGATTTCACACAGCGCCTGGTGATAGCCGTCGGCCGGCATCAGAATGCCCACGTTCATCATGATTGGCTCAACGATTACTGCGGCGATTTCGCCGGGATACTTGGCGAAGAGGCGCTCGATGCCGGCAATATCGTTGAATTGAGCGATGAGCGTATTTTGCACCGTCGCCTTCGGAATGCCGGAACCACCTGGAACGGGCGTGGGGAAACTTGGATCGCCGATTTCGCTAGCTTTTGGCTTCAGCGACACAAGAACGGAATCATGCAGGCCGTGATAGCCGCCTTCCATTTTGATGATGCGGTCGCGGCCGGTCGCAGCGCGAGCCAGGCGCACCGCGTGCATGGTGCATTCCGTGCCGCTGTTGCTGAAACGCACCATCTCCACCGGAAAGCGCTGGCAAATCTCTTCCGCGAGTTCCCATTCCAGATCGTGCGGCATGCCAAACATCGTGCCGGTGCCGAGCTTCGCTTGCACGGCCTTGACTACCGCGGGGTGACAGTGCCCCGCCATCAAAGCGCCGAAGCAAAGATTAAAATCGAGGTATTCGTTGCCGTCGATGTCGTGAATGTGTCCGCCTTTTCCATCGCGAACAAAAAGCGGATAGGGTTCGTAGGCGCGATAATTGCTGGCAACGCCCAGCGGCAAGCGGCCTTCCGCTCTGGTGTGCGCAGCTTTCGAGCGCGGCGTGCGCTTTTCGTAGGTGTTTATTTCCTGTTGCAGTCCTTCGTGCATAACTACCTCCAAATGCTGGTACTGTGGCCGACGCACGGCCCTGAGATTTGCCGCTACTGACCTAAACTTTTACGTTCCAACGGCGGAAGGTGAATCCGCGTTTCTTTAGTTCACCGAAAAATGGGCTCGGCGGCACCACGTTTTCTGGCGCCTGCACGCCCACGCCGGGAATTTCGCGGCGTCCTTGCATCACCGCGGCAATTGCTGCCGGAAAACCAGTGTCGCGCGCCACTGCCGAGAATTGCGGCCGCGCGGTGTGATCGGCCCACATTTCCATGGCCGAACCCACGCGGCGTTTACCGGCGCGTCCAGTGATGACGACGCGCAACGCTTCCACGTCGAGCGGCGTCTTCGCCGGGGCTTTTTTCTGCAGCAACGCCAGCAGCACTGCGCGCGGCGCCACCTGCGTGCCATTCACAGCGAGCGGTTCGCGCTCGGTGAACCCCACATCTACCAGTGACCGCACCAAGCCCACCAGCTTCGGATCGTAATTGATCTTAAAAAATACCTCGCGCACGCCTTTCTTGCGAAAGCTCTCGGCCAGGGTGCCCAGCTCGGAATGAATCGAATGCCGCAGCACGATTTTGCCGATGGGGGCGGAAAAGGTTTCAGTCTCTGGCTCGGAAAGCATTTCTTTCTCGACGTAGCGCCCGCCGACGAAATGGATCGGCGGCATAGTGAGCTCGTCCAGAATCGTCGCGATCGAGAACGAATAGGCGACGGGGCTGTCGTAGTGCTGCTCGTCGGCGCCCGCGTTGTACACTTTGATCGATTCCACGCGATCCAACGGGTCGGCCAGCGCGCGCGCCATCACGTTGGTGATTCCCGGCGCGCCGCCCATGCCGGGAATGGCCAGTTTTCCGATGCGGCGGAAATCGCGGTCCAAGGCAAATTGCTTGCGCGTCATGTGGTAGAGGCCGCCCAGGTCCATGTAATTCACGCGAGCGGCGAGGGCCGCACGCATCACGTCCAGGTTCCAATTGTATTGCGTGCAATTCACGGTCACGTCGCAGCCTTGCAGCAGCTTCGCCAGATGCGGCGTAGCGCGCACGTCTGCCAATGCTGCGCTGGTGATCCCACGGCCGAATTTCCGCGCTACTTCCTGCGCGCGGCTACGGTCGAAATCCGCGACGACGATGCTCTTCACTTCGCGCGCGCCGCTCAGGTCGTAAACCACCGCACGACCCATCAATCCCGCGCCTAGCACGACGATCTTCATCTCAGTTTGAGTCCCTTGTGCCGGTGCTTAGTGTCGATGCCCTGAATCAGCGCCGGTAATCCGTGCTCGATATCCGCGGCCCTGTTGCTGCCGGCGCGCAGGACCACTGGCCCATCTTGATGACTATACTCCGCGTGGCGTTCCACCGTCACACAGCCCCAATTCGTCTCTACGCAACAAAGCGAGGGGTCCGCCAGGACGGACGCCCTCGCTTACGTTGCCCACCCGATCGTCTAAAACAGGAACTTCAAGCCAAACTGCATCACGCGCGGGCTTTCGCGAACCTTCAACACCTGACCGAACGTCGAATTCGTGAAGTTTCCATCCGGATTGTTGAATTGGGTGTGATTCCATGCGTTGTAAAATTCGGCGCGGAACTCGGTGTTCCACCGTTCGTTGATCGGTGTCTTTTTCGAGATCACCAGGTCGGTGTTATTGATGGGCGCACCGCAGCACAACGCGTGCGGCACATTGCCAAACGTTCCGGGGTTGGAATCCGAAAAGTTCCCGACGACGTACTGGTGACTTGGATTGTTGTTGGAGGGTCCGTTCTTCGGACTCATGAACGTAATCGGACCGGTGGCCTCGGGAGTGTTTGCGCCTTCGAAGAAAAGGCTGCTCTCGAGTTCGGAATCGTTCTGATCCTGAACGCGTATTGGGAATCCGCTCTGGTAAGTGATGATCGCAGACGCGCCCCAGCCGTTCGCAACCTTCCCTTTCACGCCCTCATACTTCGGAATCGGTAAATCCCAAACAGGGCTGAAGACAAAGCGGTTTTTTGCATCCAGCAGCGAAAGCCCTCGGGTACCATTGAAATTGAGGGGGTTCAGCTCGTTTTCAAATGAGGCGCCCTGATCGATCGCCTTGCTGAACGTGTAGGAAGCTTGAAACAGCAGGCCGTGTGAATAGTTCTTCTCGACGGAGATTTGCAATCCGTTGTAATTGGAATTTGCGATGGTGTCTTCAGCAAAGATGTTGCTGAAAACGGGCACGCCGTCCGACGGGCAACCGGTAAAGAGCGAACCGCTCAACGGCTGACAATTTGGCGAGGAATATTTCCGCAGGCCGACAAGCGTGACGCCGTTGGGGCCAATCGTCGTCCCGGCAGGAATGCATGTGCTGCCCGCTGCGTTATACGGCAACGTGAGCCCGCTGCAGGTTGTCGGCGGAGTTCCCGGCGCCGCCGTGTACGCGGGGATCACCGTGCCAGGCTGAATGAAATATTCGGAATCGGATCCGAATGGCCCACACGAGGTGGCTGTTCCGCCGAGGGCTGTTGGCGCTGTGAGTACGCTTCCAGCAGGAAGATTGTTCAGCCCGAGGCAAGTTTCCGCATGGCCGTAGTCGATGTCGTATGACGCAAGGAGGTGGTGGGCCTGCGTTCCGACGTAGGACACGCGCAGCAGCGTGTCCCTCGTCAACTGGCGCTCGATCGTCAAATTGTACTGCTCCGCATACTGCGACTTCAGGTTGGGCTGGAACTCGCCAAAGTAAATGGAACTGCGGAAAGTCGACCAATCCACGCATCCCGGAGGGCCGTTCGGGTCCACCGCGCAAGGAGTCTGCGGCGTTTGGTTGATTACGCCGGTGAAGGGATTCGGCGTTTGCCCGCCGCTCTGTGAAAGGTATGGCAGATTGAATTGCGGATTGGAAACGAAGGAGCTGCCCCCAAATGGCGGCTCGGCGCTGAACTGCTCCAGAACCAGCTGCTCAATCGGGTTGTAGAAAAGGCCGAAACCCGCGCGGACACTGGTCTTGCCGGGACCACCTGTCAGCTTCGCCAGCCAACCGTCGGTTGCGTCCGGACTCCATGCCAGCCCGATACGCGGAGCGAAACCCTTGTAGTAGGTTGAAGTGAGTCCGCGCGGCACGCCCTTGTCTCCCGGGAACACCAAGCCCAGCGGAAACACAGCGTTGTTGCCGTTCGTCGTGCCCTCACCGCAATCGCCGGCAGTCAGGCCGAGCGCGGCGGCATTGGCAGCTGAGAGCCAGCATGGATATTGCGTGGTGGCCTGCCCCGGACGAAAAGTTTGCAGGCGGTTACCGGTGTCGAAGTAAGGAGTGTTCAGTTCCCAACGAAGTCCGTAATTCAGCGTCAAGTTCGGCTTCAGCTTGTAACTATCCTGCGCAAAGAGATAGAGCGAAGTGTTGCGCAAGTCCTCGCGTTGGGCCGCGCCTTGTGTGTAGGTGCTTGGCGCGCCAAGGAAATAATTTGGATACGAAGGAAAGGTGGGGTCCGACTGGATCTGGTCCGCTGTGCTTTGACTGGTGATGCTGTATTCACCGCTCACGTCGAAATACAGAAATTGATCGAATCGCTGACGGCGGACGTCCACGCCAAACTTCGTGGTGTGCTTGCCGAAAATCTTGGTGTAGTTGTCCGTCCACTGGAAGGTGTTGCCGGTTTGCGGCAGTTCGCCTTCGAAGTTGTTACCCATCGCGAATCCACCGGCAACGTTAACGTACGGAACGCCCACGCGGCCGGGAAGATCGGTGGTGATGCCTGCGGTGGGATTCGTCGGGTCGCTGAAGCAGTTCGCCGGCGCGACGGCTGCGCCGCAAGAATCCTGCACGCTGGCCAGTGTATGCACTGGGTGGTTATTGGTTTGTTGCCCTTCGCGAAAATAATTAAAGCGGAATTCGTTCACGGCTGAGGAACTGAGCGTCCAGGTGTGGCTGAGATTCCACTGCTGGACGCGTGTACCAAAGAGCGCTCCGAAACCCGGGATGTTTCCGCCGGCGCCCTGGAAGCTGGATATTGGTTGGGTGTTGGCATCGTTCTCGAAATAATAGTACGCGCTAAATTGCTGATTACCCGTGATTTTGTGATCGAAACGAACCGTAAACTGATTGTTGTCGGCGGTCGAGGCTGGGACTGCCGAATACGACCCTGATCCCAGCGGCGCGATGTATTTATTGTAGAGGGCGAGCGCCGTCGGATCGAAGCACTGCGTGGGAATCATATTATTCGGAAACAAGCTTGCGTAGGTGGCGCCTACAACGATCGGCGCAGACGCCGCTGCCGTACAGCCCGGACGAGAATTCAGTAGGTCAGCAAACGTCTGATCCGCTATGCCGCCTTGGAATGGTACGGCTGGCGTCGGTGCTGCACTCTCGGAGAAATCGCCGCCCGCCTCGGCGGTTGTGGGCAGCAGCACCGTGCCGGTCGAAATGCCCTGAGTCAACCGATTGCCTTCGTAGGATCCGAAAATGAAAGTACTATCCTTCTTGATCGGGCCGCCGAGAGTGGCGCCAAACTGATTCTGTTTGTAAGGGGCGATGGAATTGTCGAAGTATCCGCGCGTGTTGAGAGCATCGTTGCGCAGGAAATCGTAGAAGTCGCCGTGGATGGTGTTCGTTCCCGATTTTGTGACCACGTTGACTACCGAGCCGGAGTTGCGGCCATACTCCGCGTCAAAGGTATTCGTGAGCACGCGAAATTCTTCGATGGCGTCGGGCGAAGGCTGAATCGCCGGCCCGTTCACGAAAATGTCGTTCCCGTCTCCGCCGTTGACCATGTAATTGTTGGAACGTCCGCGGCCTCCGTTCACCGAAACGACGCCGGGATTCTCGCTGCCCGCGAAGAGGTCCGCGCCGAGCTGCGATTGCACGCCGGGTTGCAGCTGCAGTAGCGCATACGCGTTTCTGGAATTTAGTGGAAGTTCACGAATGGATTGGTCGGTCATCACCGCGCCAAGTTGGGTGCTGGTGGTTTCCACCTGCACGGCGTTGGCTTCGACTGTTACTGTGTCGTTCGTGGCGCCGACCTGGAATGTGATGGTGACGAAATTAACGTGGCCGATGGATACGACGACGGCCTTAGCGACGAACTTCTTGAATCCTTGGGCTTCTGCTGTGAGGTCGTAACTTCCGACGGACAATTCCGGGATATCGAACGCACCGTCCTTGTCAGACGTGACCGAACGTTTGGAATCCGTGCCGTTGAGCGTTGCGGTGACCGTCGCTCCCGGGACCACCGCGCCGGATGGGTCGTTCACAATTCCGCGAATCGAGCCGTTTGTTTGTCCCCAGGCCGCGCCGCCGCCGAACAGCCCAACCAACGCCAATAGGTACACCCCTAACCGGCCCGTCGCTTTCATCGCAGCTCCTTTGAAAAAAAGCTTGCGCCAGCCCCACCCCCAGGCGCCCAGCTTTGAGTTTTTCGGTTGCAGCTTGCGAAACAACCTTACTATAATCCGCGAACGTTAGAAGAAGGCCAGCAGGTTGTCAAGGGGAAACTGGTTTGGCGAGCGATCGGACACGGACGCGCCCGGTGAAGGCTGCGCGCACGCGGGAATATTTGCGCATCAGCGACGTCGCGCGCACCGTCGGAGTGTCTCCATCGATTTTGAGGACGTGGGAAAATCTCGGACTGGTCACACCGCAGCGAACTCGCAGTCGTTATCGTCTCTACACGCAAGCGGACGTGCGCATTCTGAAACGCGCGCAATATTTGCGCCGCGTGCGTGGGCTTAATGCGCCGGCAATCGTGCATCTGCTGAAGCGTGAGGGCGTGTTGCCTGCCGCGGGAGTGCGTCCGAAAGCTGATCCAATCGGGCCGCGCCTGCGACGCATGCGTTTGCGCAACGGTTATTCGCTTTCCAAAGTGGCGCGCGCAGCGGGCGTGTCCGTGGGATTTCTCAGCGCACTGGAGCGAGCGCAAATGACCGCATCTGTGGCTACTTTGCGGCGTATTGCGCGATTTTATCGCATGAATATTCTCGCGCTGTTTGACCCTTCCAACTCTAACCCGGGAAGGGTGCGGCCTGCAGACCGCAAGGTGCTCGATGCCGGTCCTGGCGTGCGCATGGAATTGCTGGCGTGGGGCAATACGCTGATGGAACCGCATTTATTCCGCGTTGCACCTTCGTCTGGCAGCGGTGAATCGTATGCGCACGACGGCGAGGAATTTCTGTTCATTCTGAAAGGCACGCTGGAAATCTCCTTGGCGGACGGTGAGCGACACCATTTGCAGGAAGGTGACAGCTTTTATTTTGAAAGCAACAACGCGCATCGTTGGAAGAATCCCGGGAAGAAGGAGACGCTGGTTCTGTGGATTAACACGCCTCCGACGTTTTAGTGTGGGCGCGGCGTATGCAAAAAAGGACTCGAACTGATTGAAACATTGAATCGTGGCGGCGTCGTTGATTCGTGCAATTTCAGCGCGCCAGCGGGAGCGCACCAGTGAAGAGCAGAAAATGGACCGGAGCATTTTTTTCACTCGGCGTTCTCGCCACGGCGCTTGCGTTGGCAGTCGGCGGTTGCGCCAGGAAGACGCCCTCACTGAGCTTGCTGGTCTGGGAGGGATATGCCGACCCTTCCTACCTGCGCACCTTCGAAGAATCGCATCACTGCAAGATCAGCGCTTCGTACATGGGCTCAAGCGACGAGCTCGTCGCGAAGCTTCGCGGCGGCAGCGCGAGCAATTACGATGTGATATCGCCCTCGAGCGACGTCGCGACGATGATCGCTTCCGCCGGACTGGCCGCTCCGCTCGATCTTTCGAAGTTGCCCGGCTACCCGCAACTGGCCGAACGCTTGCGCACCATGCCGCTGGTCCGTGTGAATGGCAACGTGTATGGGGTTCCGTTCACGTGGGGGCCCAATCCCCTGCTCTACGACACGACCTATTTCGAGAAGCCGCCCGACAGCTGGGCCGTCCTCTGGGACCCGAAACTCAAAGGCAAAATTTCCGCCTGGGATGAGCTTTCGACCATGTACATGACCGCGCAGGTACTTGGCTATGACAAGCCCGATCCCAATCACATCTACAACCTGAGCGACGCGGAACTGGACAATGTGCGCAACAAACTGATCGAATTGAAACCGAATATCCGCAAGTTCTGGTCCACTGGCGGCGAGCTGACGAATCTATTTGAGAATCACGAAATCGTGGCCGCTATGGGATGGCCGCTTACCACCAACCAGCTGCGCGCTGCCAAATTCCCCATCGGCGAAACCATCCCGAGTGAAAACACCACCGGATGGATTGACCACCTGATGATTACTACGGCGAGCGAGCACAAGGACCTCGCCACCGAATTTCTGGAGTACATGATCGAAGCGAAAACACAAAAAATGGTAACCGACGTTACGGGATACGATCCTGCCAATCCCCACGCGGCCGCGCTCATGACCGACGAGCAGCGGAAGTCGCTGCACCTGGACGACGTGGGCGAATACATGACGCGCATTTATTTCTGGCAGAATGTGCCGCGCCGCGACAAGTACAACGAAATCTGGAACGAAATAAAGGCGGCACAGTGACGAAAACCTCGCCTGATGCGGCTGCGGTAGGCACGGCGGCAACACCGGCGGCTGCTGGCGCGCCGATCCTTTCCATTCGCCAAGCCATAAAGCGATTCGGCCGACGTCCCGTGCTGCGCGGAATCAGCCTGGATGTCGCCAGTGGTGAATTTCTCACCATTCTCGGCGAGAGCGGATCGGGGAAAACGACTTTGCTGCGCCTGATCGCCGGGTTCGAAGATCTGGACAGTGGTGAAATCTGGATGGGCGCGGAGCGGCTCGATCGCATTCCCGCGCATCGTCGCCAGGTGAACACTGTTTTCCAGAGCTACGCGATTTTTCCGCATCTTTCGGTATTCGAGAACGTGGCGTACGGTTTGCGCGCCAAGAACACTGCGAAGCCTGAAATCCCCGAGCGTGTCACGAAAGCGCTGGCGATGGTGAAGATGGGCGACTTCGCGCAAGCCGCTCCGGCAAAGCTTAGCGGCGGCCAGCAGCAACGTGTGGCCCTCGCTCGCGCGCTGGTGAATCGCCCACGTGTGCTGCTGCTCGATGAGCCGCTTTCGGCGCTGGACGCCAATCTCCGTCGCCAGATGCAAGTGGAGCTGAAGTCGCTGCAGCGCGAAGTGGGCATCACGTTTATTTTTGTTACGCACGACCAGGAAGAAGCGATGGCGCTTTCCGATCGCGTTGCGCTATTGCGGGCCGGACTGCTCGAGCAAGTTGCTCCGCCTCGTGAGATTTACGGCGAGCCTGCAACCGCCTACGCCGCGCAATTCATCGGCCAGACCAACCTGCTGCGCGCGGAAGTGTGCAACGGAATCGCGAGCGCCGGATCGATCGTGTGGCGCACGTTTGGCGCGTCTGGAACCGCAACCTATTCGCTGCGGCCCGAATGCATTCGGCTCGCAAATGAAACCGGCGCGGCCGCTTTCGCCGACGCGGACGTTTCTATCGTGCGCTTCCGCGGACGCATCCGCAACCAATCGTTCGGCGGCGCGATGGACCTAATCGAAATTGATTGCGGCGATGCTCGTGTGATTCGCGCGCGCATCGCCAAACCCGGCGTTCTCACGGGAGAACGCGGATTCGAGTTTGTCGTGAATGACGCAGTGCGCGTGCGCGAAGAAGAACCGGACTAGCCATGTACTCCCGCGCGTACAAGGCCGGCGTAACGATCCCCCCGCTCCTGTGGGTTACCGTGTTTCTTCTGGTGCCCTACGCGATGCTTTTTTGCTACAGCTTTTGGTCCGTCTCTCCCGCGCAAACGATCGTGCACAACTGGAATTTACAGAATTATCTGCAGCTCGCGCGCAATCCGATTTATCTGCAGGTGCTTTTCCGTTCGATGCGCGTCGCGGCGTCGGTCACGGTGATTGCCCTCCTGCTCGGCTATCCGCTCGCGTACTACCTTTCGTTCCACGCCGCGAAGCGCAAAGACCTGCTCTATCAGCTCGTGATCATCCCGCTGTGGGCGAGCTACCTCGTGCGCGGCTACGCCTGGAAAACAATTCTGGGTAGCGATGGGGTGCTGAACGGATTTCTGCAATATCTGCACATCACGCACAAGCCGGTGGAGTTTTTTCTTTATAGTCCGTTCGCAGTGATCATCACTTTGACGCACATTTACACGCCGTTCACGCTGCTGCCGATTTATGCGTCGCTCGAACATATTCCGCGCAATCTTGTGGAGGCTTCTCGCGATCTGGGCTCTTCGCCGTGGTCCACGTTTCGCCGCGTGATTCTGCCGCTCTCGCTTCCCGGTGTGCTCGCTGGCGCTACATTCGCTTTCGTACTGACGCTTGGAGATTTTCTAGCGCCGTTGCTGGTCGGCGGGCCGAGCGGAATTATGATTTCGAACGTGGTGGTGAGCTTGTTCGGTGCTGCCTACAACTGGCCGCTGGGCGCCGCGATTTCTTTCTGCATGATGCTGCTGGTGGTCACGATGCTGTTCATCACCGAGCGCCTGGAAAAAAGATTGGCGATTTCATGAAGGGCGGATTCCAGTCCGGCCGCGCGCCGCTGCTGCGCGCCTATGCGTTTCTGGTGTACGCCTTCCTGTATTTTCCGATCATCGTTCTCGTAGTTTATTCGTTCAACGGTTCCGGCGTCGGCGGATTTCCTCCCGCGAATTGGACTTTCGATTGGTATCGCCAGCTTCTCTCGGACGGCGCGCTATGGGATGCGGTACTGAACAGCGTGGAGGTTGCAGCAGTGGCTGTCGCGATTGCGCTTGGGCTGGGGGTGCCGGCCGCACTAGCCCTGGACCGCACGAATTTCCCCGGCAAGGCCCTGTTCCGCCGTTTAGTGCTGCTACCGCTGATTCTTCCCGGCATCATCACTGGACTATCGTTGCTGATGTTGTTCGTAGCTGTCGGCATGAAGCTCAGCTTGGTGACGATCACGCTGGGACACGGCACCGCGTTGATCTCAGTAGCCACGACGGAAATCTTTGCTGGACTGCAGAAGCTCGAGCGCGCGCAGGAAGAAGCGTCGCTCGATCTCGGCGCGAATCACTGGAAGACGTTCTGCCGCGTGACGCTGCCCAACTTGCGCGTTTCGCTGATTGCGGCGGGCTTGCTGATCTTCACGCTCTCGCTCGACGAAATCGCCGTCAGCTTTTTCCTGATTGGACGCGACAACACTTTGCCTCTGGAAATCTGGTCGCGCCTGCGCCGCGGCATCACACCGGAAATCAACGCCATCTCGACGCTAATACTGGCGTTTTCCATCGGGATGATTTTGATCTGGTACCGCCTGAGAACTCGTTTGCAGCACGGCGACGAATCGGCTGCGCCGCTGGTTCCCGCCTCGATCGAGGGAGAAACCGCATGAGCGAAACTCGCAGGGATTTTCTGAAATTTGTAGTGGCCGGGTCGGTCGCCGCGGGATGTCCTGTGAAACTTTCGCTGCTGGCGGCGGAAAATGTGCTGAAGCCGCAGCTCGACGGCGATCATTTCGCAATCTGCCACGAAGTGCGCGACGGCCAGCAGTTCGATAAGCCACCGGTATCGAGCCGTCAGGACGTCGTGATCGTCGGCGGCGGAGTCAGCGGCCTGAGTGCCGCATATTTTCTGCGTGGCCGGGATTTCCTGCTGCTGGAAAAAGAACCGCACTGGGGCGGAAATGCTTATCTGGAGGAGTATCAAGGCCAGGCGTTCGCTACTGGCTCCGCATTTGATGAAAAGGATACGGCCAGCGAACAACTCGCGCGTGAAATCGGTTTGACTGAGTTGCCCATCAATTCGCCGGATCCCAGCATCGTCGCGGGAAAGTGGGTGCCGAACACTTGGCGCGACGGGTTGGATCAGCTTCCCTACTCCGAGTCGGTGCGCGAAAGCTTCAAGAAATTCCGCGCGGAAATGAAAGCGCTCGACCCTGACAAGAACGTGCAGCAACTCGACTCGGTACCGCTCTCAAATTACCTGCGGGGCCACGCGCCCGAACTCAAACGGTGGTGGGACGCCTACGGTCTATCCAATTGGGGCGCGAATTCGGAGGACTCCTCCGCGTTCGTCGCGGCCGGTGACCTGCAAGACATGACCGGCGACGAGGACGTTCGCAGAACTTTGCCGGGAGGCAACGGAGCGCTTTCGCGACAGCTGGCGACGACCCTGCAACCGAAATACAGTGCACAGATGATTGGCGACACTACCATCGTTTCCGTGGACCCGCAAAAGGACGCGGTGCACATCACCTACGTCCAAGCGGGCCAGCTGCGCACCGTTGCCGCGAAATACGTAATCATGGCCACGCCGAAATTCATCACCGCGCGGCTGATCTCAGGGCTACCCGATGCGCAACACGAAGCCATGATGTCCTTCCGTTACTGCCCCTACACCGTCATCAACATGATTTTCGACAAGCCCATATACAATCGCGCCTACGACACCTGGTGCCCCGGCAACACTTTCACCGATTTCATCGTTGCGGATTGGGTGCTGCAGAAACAACCAGGCTACGTGCAGAAAAATAATATTCTCACTTTTTATACGCCGATTTCAGAATTGCATCGCGACTGGCTGCTTACCGTGGAAGGCTGCCAGAGAATCGCGGAAAAAGTGCTGCTGGATTTTCAGAAGCTCGCGCCCGAATTCGCCGCCGCGGCACCGATCGAGGGGCACATGTATCGCCGCGGCCATCCGATGTTTTTGCCCGCGCCAGGAATTTTCACGAAGGTAATTCCCGTGGCCAACCGGCCTTTCGGCCGCATTACGTTCGCCAATACCGATTCGGTGGGACCGGTCTCCGATATTTCCGGAGCCGTGGAAGCGGCGCGTCGCGCGGTAGAGTGGACGGAAAAGCAAATGGCCGCGCCCGCGCGTCCGGCTGGAAAAACCGCCGCAGCCAAGACGAAGTAGCCCCGATAATTCGCAGCGCACAACAAAAAAAAGGCATCCGGGGAGCGAGCCGGACGCCTTTTGGTAATCTTCCCCGCCAGAGAAAGAGTTTTTGATAACACGCAACGATACCCGATCCGCCTACAGCTTGCCGACCAGATGCAAATTGTGCACGCCAGAAAATATCGAAAGTCCGGCGCTGAGAGTTTGCGGCATCCACCAGAAACGCCGCAAGAGCGGATACTCGCTGCGCTGCATCTGCCGCGCCATCAGATCGAACAGCAGCGGAGCCACCTGCGTGGCCGCGTAGATCGCCGGCGAGCCTGCGAAAGGCCGCAGCATCGGATTGTCTTCCACCGCGCCGTGTCCGACTGCCTGCCGCGTCGAATAAGCGTCGAACGCCGCCGCGCCGTGTTGCAACAGCGCGAGAGCCAGCCATCGGTTCGGCGAAGGTCGCGAGAGCGCTTCCCTGAATTTATTTTCTTTGGTGGAAACTTCGGGAATGCGTACGGTGGAAAACGACTGCGCATCACTGGGCGTTTCGAACGCCACCGTCTTCAGACTGCTGGAGAATTGGTTCCTGGAATCCGCATTGACCAGATGCACCTCTTCCAGGTTCATGTGGGTCGAGGACGATTCTGTACTCGAGGCGATGGAGTCATCCTCAACCGGGATGGACGGATTTGCGCTCACTGGGGCGCTCTCCTTGAAAGAGTTGACAGATGCCGGGTGCATCGAAGCGATCTGCGCGCCAACCGTTTGAGCCGGTGGTGCAAAAGATTGAAACTGCAACAAAAGTGCTGCGACGGCCAAAACCATGGAGGGGATCTCCTGTAATCGCCTAGCACAGTAGAGGAATGCACGGGCAGGACCAACGTGCGGTCCCAAGCTATCTACCTTGTTTACAGCAGGCTACGTTTGATCCGATGCGGCTGGGGCCTGACTGCGTGGCTGTGGAAAGGAAATCCCTTTCCCTCTACCAGTACTGCCGTTACCCAGCTAACTCTCTGAATCGCCTAAACCTATGGGCAAAAGGTTCGCGTGACTTTCGCTTTTGTATGCGCGCGAGGCAGGTTCTGAGCTAGTGCGAACAGCCCGGCCGATTGCGCCGGGCGGCTGCGCGGACATCATTGACGCGGAAGGTCAGCCGCTTGAGGTCCTGTTGCAGCTTGAACAATTGAAATTTCTGATGAGGGGCCGTGAGGGAACTTAGAGCGCAGCCATGCTTTCGCGCGCTGCGGAAATCGTGCGATCGATCTCGGCGTCGGTGTGAGCGGCAGAAACGAACAGTGCCTCATATTGCGACGGCGGCAGGAAAATTCCGCGCTCGAGCATTTCCTGGAAAAACTTGCCAAACTTTGTGGTATCCGATTTCTTCGCGTCGTCGTAGTTTCGCACCGGGTGCTCGCAGAAAAATAGCGTAAGCAGCGATCCCGCGACATTCACTTGCCCCGGAACGCCGGATTCTTTCAGCGCATTGCCTAAACCTTCGGCCAGCCGCTGAGTTCTGCGATTCACGCCTTCATAAAATCCTGGCGCTTCGAGTTTCGGCAAGGTTGCGAGTCCTGCGCGCATCGCCAGCGGATTCCCAGAAAGCGTCCCGGCCTGATAGACCGGGCCGAGCGGCGCCACGCGCTCCATGATGGGCCGCTTGCCTCCGTAGGCTGCGACCGGCAAGCCACCGCCGATAACTTTTCCCATCACCGTCAGATCCGGATCAATTCCGTAAACGCCTTGTGCGCCGCCATACCCCACGCGGAATCCGGTAATCACCTCGTCAAAGATCAGCAGCGCCCCTTCCCTCTTCGCGATTTCACGCAGCCCTTGCAGAAATCCCGGCGCCGGCTCGACCACACCCATATTCGCTGCCACCGGTTCCACGATGATTCCTGCTATTTTCCCGGGGTGCTGCCGAAAAAGTTTTTCCACGCCCGACAGATCGTTGAAAGGTGTGTTCAGAGTCAGCTGCGCGAAAGCTTCGGGCACTCCCGGACACGCTGCGATTCCGAGCGTCGCAAGCCCGGAGCCCGCTTCCGAAAGAAAACCGTCCGAATGTCCGTGGTAGCAGCCCTCGAACTTGATCACCAGATCGCGTTCCGTGAAAGCACGCGCCAGGCGGACTGCGGACATTGCCGCTTCCGTTCCCGAGCTTACAAATCGCACCATTTCCAGGGACGGAATCGCGCGCGTGATTTTTTCACCCAGCTCAATTTCTAGCGGCGAGGTCATTCCGTAGCTGGTGCCGCGTCCGGCCTGCTCGGAAATCGCCGCCACCACGTCCGGATGCGCGTGACCTAGAATCAACGCGCCCCACGAGCAGACGTAGTCGAGATATTCGCGACCATCCACATCGAAAAGCCGCGTGCCGAGCGCATGATCAATCACCAGCGGCGTGCCGCCCACGGCGCGAAAGGCGCGCACCGGGCTGTCCACGCCCCCGACGAGCGTTTTCTTCCCGCGTTCGAAAATCTCAGTGGAACGCGGGCGGGAATTTGCTCCCGCTGCGACGCCGCTACCGGCCGTGTTTACTTTCGCGCTCTTTACCGTCTCGCTCGCCATATCTCCCCGTGGCACTTTTGATGTGCTCTCCCTTCAACAATTCTTCAACCACCGCGCCGCATCTTTCGCGTGATACGTCAAAATAATGTCCGCGCCAGCCCGCTGGATCCCGGTGAGAATCTCCAGCACCACGCGCCTCTCGTCAATCCAGCCATTGCGCGCCGCGGCTTTCACCATCGAATATTCCCCGCTTACGTTGTAGGCGCCCAGCGGCACGTCGAAGCGCTCACGCACGCGTTGCACCACGTCCAGATAGGGCAGCGCCGGCTTCACCATGATGATGTCGGCCCCTTCTGCTACATCCAACGCCACTTCGCGCAACGCTTCGCGCGCATTGGCCGGATCCATCTGGTAGCTGCGGCGGTCGCCGGATTGCGGGGAAGACTGCGCCGCTTCGCGGAACGGCCCATAAAAACTCGAACAATACTTCGCCGCGTAGGACAGTATCGCGACGTCTTCGAAATTGTTTTCATCCAGCCGCCGCCGGATCGCCGCGACGCGCCCATCCATCATGTCCGAAGGTGCTACCAGATCCGCGCCGGCACGCGCGTGCGAGAGCGCCGCATCCGCCAGCAGCACCAGGCTGGGATCGTTCAGCACTTCGCCATCTTTCATCACGCCGCAATGGCCGTGGCTGGTGTATTCGCACAAGCAGACATCGGCAATTACCAGCAAATTCAGTTTCGCTTTGCGAATCGCTTCAATCGAGCGCTGCACCGCGCCGTGCGCATCCGCAGCTTCAGTGCCCAGCTCGTCCTTGTGCTCTGGCAAGCCGAACAAAATCACGGCAGGAATTCCCAGCGCGGCAACCTCGCGGCATTCTTCCACAATCTGGTCCACGGATTGCTGGTAGATCCCCGGCATCGAACTGACTTCCTTGCGCACGTTCGTTCCCGGGCACGCAAACATCGGATACACCAGTCCGCTCGCGCTCAGCCGCGTTTCGCGCACGAATCCGCGCAAAGCTTCGTTGCGCCGCAATCGCCGCGGCCGATGAACGGGAAAGGTCATGCGCTCCTCATTGATTATTACTGGCGCTGGTAGTATTTCGCGATCGCATCCGCCAGGCCCGCTGAAGAAGAATCGTTCGCTTCAATCGCCACGCGCACCCCAGCTTCGCGCAATGCTCGCGTGGTGGTGGAACCAATCGCCGCGAATTGCACGCGTTCGGAAAGCGCAGCCAATTCCGCCGGTGGCACGAACGCCGCCAAATTGTGATATGCCGAAGGGCTGGCAAAAACAATCGCCGCAACTTCCGCCTTCCGCACAGCGCCCAGAATTTGCGGGTCGAGTGATGCAGGCCGCAGCGTGCGATACGCCACTACTTCCTTCACCTGTGCTCCCGCTTCGCGCAGAGCGTCCGGCAGACGATCGTCCACGCGATCGCTGCGCGGCAATAGCACGCGCTTTCCAACCAACTGATCGCGCAGCTCCGCGGCCAGCGATTCTCCCGTCTGCGTTTGCGCCACGAAATCCACGCGCAAATCCAGATTCCGCGCAGCCTGCGCCGTGGCCACGCCCACCGCCGCAATTTTAGGCCGTGGCGGCTGCACCGGCTGCACGTGCGACAACTCACAGGCGCGGAGAAAAAGAAAACGCACCGCGTTCTGGCTTGTGAACAGAATCCAGTCGACGTCCTTCTTGTTCTTCAGCGCAGCGTCCAGATCGGTGGAATCTTCCGGCGGCGCAAAGCTCACCGTGGGCATCAGCAGCACTTCGGCGCCCAGATTCTCCAGCGCATCCACGAGCTCCTGCGATTGCTCCGACGCGCGCGTCACTACGATGCGCTTGCCCGCCAGAGGTTCGCCGGGGCGTTTTTCGCTGCCCGTAGATTTGTCAGGCGTAGCCAACGGACCTTCCCACCATGCGCAGCAGCTGGTCGGCGCCTGCTGCCAGCAGTTCCGCCGCTACCGCGCGTCCTAGATTTTCCGCATCCGCCGCGGAGTTGCAAACTTTTTCAGCGCGCCAGCGCATGCATTGGGCGCCATCTTCGGAAAGCACGCGCGCATCCAGCACCATCGCACCATTTTCGATGCGCGCCCACGCGCCTAGCGGCAAACGGCATCCACCCTGCACTTCGGCGAGCAGGGCGCGCTCCGCCTTCACCGCTCGCATCGTATCCTGATCCATCAGCAGATCCAAAACCTTGAATTCATCGCGGCGCGGCTCGCAAAATTCCACGCCCAGCGCGCCCTGCCCCACCGCCGGCAGCATCACCTCTGGCGAAAGCACTTCCGTAATCCGCGAAGACAGTCCCAAACGGTCGATCCCGGCCTTAGCCAGCACAATGGCATCATATTCTCCGGCCGCAACTTTGCGCAAACGCGTATCCACGTTGCCGCGCAACTCCGCAATCTGAAAGTCGCGCCGGAACCAACGCAGCTGCGAGGCGCGCCGCAGACTGCTGGTTCCGATGCGCGCGCCCTGTGGCAATTGCGCGAGCGTCTCGCCACGCAAGGATACCAGCGCATCGCGCGGATCCTCGCGCTGGAAAACCGTGGCGATCCGGCAAACGTCGGAAAACTCCGTCGGCACGTCTTTCATGCTGTGTACGGCCAAATCTGCACGCCCATCGAGCAGCGAATCTTCCAGCTCTTTCGTAAAAATCCCGATCACGCCGATTTGTTGCGCGGGCATCGCTACATTCTGGTCGCCAGACGTCTTGATCACCACAATCTCCGCGTCCAGGCCGCAGGTTTGCTTCAGGGCCCCGCGAAAGTGATTCGCTTGCCATAACGCTAGCGCGCTGCCACGTGTCCCAATGCGCAGCGGCTTCACTTTTTCCGCTCCTCGAGGCCGAACAAGTGACGAATGGCCTCCAAACCCGCGAGGCGCCCGCGCATCCCACGTCCGTGTTGCAATTTTTGCTGGGGCTCTTCCAGCAGCCGCTCGATCAATTCCTCGGTGATGCGCGCGATGCGGTCGCGCTCCTGCGGAGTGACATCTTCCATCTCTTTCAGCTTCTCGCGAATGATCATTTCGCGGTGCAGATGAAATTGCGCGCGCAGGTCGTTCACGATGGACCCGGCTTCCAGCGCCCCGCGCCACGCTTCGAACTTGTCAATATGCTCGGCGATGATCGCTTCGGCCCGCGGAATCTCGGATTCGCGCGCTTTTTTGTTTTGCTCGACGATCTCGCCCAGGTCATCGATATTATAAAGATACAAATTGTAAAGTCCTGCGGCAGATTCCGCCACGTTGCGCGGAACCCCGAGGTCCACCACGAAAACCGGCTTCCCAGAACGCGCGGCGATGGCTCGCTCAAGCAGCTCGCGAGTCAAAACTGGCCCCGTCGCACTCACCGACGTCACAATAATATCCGGAACGCCGAGCACGGCTTCCAGCGATTCCCACGCAACAGCCTCTCCGCCCACACGCTGTGCTAATTCCGCGGCGCGGTCGAACGAGCGATTGATCACGCGCAAATTTCCGATTCCGCGATTGCGCATGTGCTCCACCACCTGCTCCGCCACGGCGCCGGCGCCCAATATCAGCGCCGCATGTCCTTTCAGGTTGCCGAAAACTCGTTCGGCTAGTTTCACTCCCGCCAGCGCCACGGACATCGGTCGCGCGCCCACTTCCGTCTCGCTGCGCACGCGCTTGCCGACTTCCAGCGCGCCTTGAAAGATGCGGTTCAGCACCGGGCCGGTGGCTCCGTGGTCGAGCGCCTGATTATAAGCCGTCCGCAGCTGCCCCAGAATTTCGGCTTCGCCCAGCAACATGGAATCCAGTCCCGCCGCGACGCGAAACAGATGGCGCACCGCATCCGGCCCGGCCCAGCGATAAAAACGGCCTTGCAATTGGTCGTGCGGAATTTTATGGAAAGAAGTGAAATATTCCTCCATCGCTTCCGCAGTGGATGGCGCGAACTCGCCCGGCACGCCGTAAAGTTCACTGCGATTGCACGTCGAAACGACCACCGCCTCTTCGAGGATCCCGCGCTCCTTCAATTCGTCAGCAGCTTGCAAAGCTTGCTGTGAAGTGAAAGCAATCCGCTCGCGCAGCTCCACTGGGGCGGTACGATGATTGCATCCAATCAGCGCCACTTGAATGCGGATCGCGCCAGCGCGGTTCGGGTTGGTCGCAGTAGGCATCAGAGGAACCGGTGGAACTTCGTGAGATACAGATTTACAAACGTGTAACTGAACAGCACGATCACAAAATTCAGTGCGCAGAGCCGCGCCGCGCGCGCCCCGCGCCAATTCGCGTTGCGCGAAAGCAGCAAGTACGCCGCATACACGCTCAGGATCGCCAGCGTGACAATCACCTTCGGATCGCCAAACGAATAGCTGCCGCTCAGCCGATGTTCCCAGGTTAATCCCATCGCCACACCAAAAATCAGCGCCAGCAAACCCACGTACACGCTGCTGCGCGCCATGCGCTCCAGCACGTCCAGCGCCGGAAATCGCCAGAAGGCGACGCTCAGCCGCCGCGATCGCAACACGCGGTCCTGCACCAGATAAATCACGCTCAGCACAAAAGAAAGCGCGAACGCCGCGTACGCCCAAGTATTCAGCGTCACATGAAATGCGAAGATAGCTCCGCGCGGAACGGAAGGAACTGGAAGATAACGCGGTGTAAGCATGCCGAGTAATACGATCCAGCAGACGAGCAGCAATGTGACGAACGCCCCCACCGAGCGCTGCCGGTGGAATAGCTCCAACCCCAAATAAGTGATTCCCAGCAGCCACGCAAACAGCGACATCGAACCGTACAAATCGTCGTAAGGCACCGTATGCAGCGCGAGGGACCGCTGGTACAACGATAAATACTGTACGAATATTCCGCTGGCCAGCAACGCAGACGCCAGCCGCCCCACCCAAATATTGGGCGCGTATAAATTTCGCGCGTAGCACATGAAGCTCGCGACGTAGAGTGCCAGGCTCAAATAGCCCAGATGGTTTGGCATGAGGTGCGAAAACTCCCCGGATTGCCCATCTATCATAACGCCGAAACTGCCCCGGCGTGGAACGCCCGACCCGGCGTCGTCGGCCTAGCGTGCTGACTGCCCAGCGTGCCCTGCGTGCGGGCCTTAACTCCTTCTGCTATCATGGCACGGAAGCTATGACTCCTGCAGAAAACCGCAAGGAACTGTTTTTGCGCGCGTGCCGATTTGAGCCCGTGGAACGCGTGCCGGTGTGGATTATGCGCCAGGCCGGCCGCTATTTGCCGGAATATCAGGCCGTGCGCAAGAACCATACGTTTTTGCAGATTTGCAAGACGCCGGAAGTCGCCGCGGAAGTTTCGCTTCAGCCTTTTCGCATTCTCGGCGTGGACGCGATCATCGTCTTCTCGGACATATTGATCGTCGCCGAAGCCATGGGTCTGCCGCTCGACGTGCCGGATGCGGGGCCGATTCTTTCGAATCCCGTGCGCGATTTGGCTGCGGTGCGCCGGCTGCGCGATTTCGATCCATCAAGCGACACGCGCTTCGTCGGTGACGCGATCCGCGCTATCTGCAAGGAAGCCGGGCCGGACGTGCCGGTGATCGGATTCGCCGCCGCTCCTTGGACGCTCGCGTGCTACATGATCGACGGCCAAACGCGCGGCGACATTTCGCGCGCCAAGGAAATGCTGCGCAGCGAACCGCAAATGGTGCGCGAGTTGCTCGAACGCATCGCGCGTGCGACGGCGCAATATCTAAAATCGCAGATTGCAGCCGGTGCCGCCGTGATTCAGCTTTTCGATACCTGGGCTGGAGAACTCTCGCGGGCCGACTACGACGACTTCGAGCTACCTGCCACCCAAATGGTGTACGATTTGCTGGGCCATCCGGAAGTCCCGAAAATCCTGTTCGCAAAAGGCTCGGCGCATTTGCTGGAGAGCCTGCCTGCATCCGGCGCCGGCGTGATTAGCGTGGATTGGCGCACGGATTTGGCCGAAGCGCGCGCGACCTACAACCGAAAGACCGGCTGCAAAGTAGCGTTGCAGGGAAACGTGGACCCGAACATCCTGTTAGGCCCTGAAAAAGGGGTGCGCGAAGCCGCGCAAGCCGCCGTGGAGAAAACCGGCGGCCTCGGCCACATTCTGAATCTTGGCCACGGAATCCTGCCGACGACGCCCGTGGAAAACGCCAGAGCGTTCGTCGAGGCAGGACAAGCAGCGCGCGTCCCGGCACGCGCCGGGATCGCTTAGCCGGATTCGCGCTCACAATAGACGTTCGAATGAAACCAACGGACCAATTCGAGATCGCCCAAATCAGCGACGCCACTCTTGAAAAATATAACCGTCCCGGCCCGCGTTATACGAGCTATCCCACCGCTCCCGTCTGGAAAGATGATTTCGGGCCCGACGATCTCGAGAGTTTTTACGCGCGCGCGGAAAAGGAGGCGACTCCGCTTTCGCTCTACATGCACATTCCCTTCTGCGAGAGCCTCTGTCTTTTCTGCGCCTGCAATGTTTCCATTCAGAAAGACAAGAAAGTCGCGATTCCCTACCTGGACGCACTGAAGCGTGAGATCGAGCACGTCAGCCAGCGCGTTTCTAGGAATCGCCCCGTGATTCAATTTCACTGGGGCGGCGGGACGCCCACGTATCTGACACCCGCACAAATGGAGGATCTTTTCGGTCACGCGCGGCAGCGTTTTTCGTTCGCACCGGATGCGGAGGTCGGTATCGAAATCGATCCGCGCGTCACCAATCGCGCGCATCTGGAAACTTTGCGCCGTCTGGGATTCAACCGCCTGAGCATGGGCATACAGGATTTTCAGCCGAAGGTGCAGGAAACCATTCATCGCGTGCAGCCATATGAAATGACGCGCGATCTAATCGTCGCCGCGCGTGAACTCGGTTTCGAAAGCTTGAATGTGGACCTGATCTACGGCCTGCCCTACCAAACAGCGGAGAGTTTCAAGGACACGATTGATAAGACTCTGACGCTCGCGCCGGATCGTGTCGCCATGTTCAGCTACGCTCATGTGCCGTGGCTGAAAAAACAGCAAGGTTCGTTCGCGGAGCACTTGCCGGAAGGAATGGAAAAGTTTCGCATCTTCCGCGCCGGGCTCGAACGATTTCTCGGCGCGGGCTATCTCTACATCGGCATGGATCATTTCGCGCGTCCCGGCGATGAACTGGCTGTTGCGCAAACAAATCGCACGCTGCACCGCAATTTCCAGGGATACACCACCAAAGCCGGCGCGGACCTCTACGGCATGGGCGTCAGCGCGATCAGCTCCATCGGCGCGGCCTACGCGCAGAATCGCCGCGAAGTTCCGGCGTATCAAGAGACGATCGGCACGCGCGGAATCGCCACCATGCGCGGCTACCGCCTTTCGCCTGACGATCTGCTGCGCCGCGCCGTGATCGGCCGCCTGCTTTGTCATACCGTGATCCCAAAACATGAAATCGAGTTGGAATTTTCCATCCGCTTCGATGAATATTTCGCGCCGGAACTCGAGCGCCTGCAAGAAGCACGCGACGAAGGCCTGGTGGTCCTCGACTCGGCGGAAATCCGCGTCACTTCCCTCGGCCGCATTTTCATCCGCAACGTCGCGATGGCCTTCGACCGCTATCTGCACGAGCAGCAAATGGACCACAAGCCGCTATTCTCGAAGACGCTCTGAAGTGCGGCTCTCATGACAAATCCCGCAAAGGTCGCCGTGATCGGCGCTGGAATTTCCGGCTTGGCCTGCGCGTATCGCCTGCAACAATTCGGCCTCGAGGTGCCTGTTTTCGAGTCGAACTCCGCCGCTGGTGGGATGATCGATTCCGTCGAAAAAGATGGAATGCTCTTCGAAGCCGGCGCGCAGAGCTTTCAAGGTACACCTGAGCTGCTCGCACTGATCCGCGAACTCGGCCTCGAAGCCCAGCTTCAGAAAGCCGATCCGCGTGCGCCGCGATACGTCCTGCTGCACGGCCGCCTACGAAAAATTCCGATGTCGCCGCAGGCGCTGCTGGCTTCCACACTTTTGAACCCGGTCTCGCGCTGGAAAATCGCCTCCGAACCATTCAAGAAATCGCAGCCGCCCAACCAAGAAGAATCCGTCGCGTCCTTCGTGCGCCGCAAATTCGGTCATGAAATTCTCGAATACCTTGTCGCGCCTTTCGTCTCCGGGGTCTATGCTGGCGACCCTGAAAAATTAAGCCTCAAGGCGGCCTTCCCCACCCTCGATGAATGGGAGCGCCAGTACGGCAGCGTCCTGCGCGGCGCCATGAAATCGCGGCCTCCCAAAGAGCAGCGCACCGCTGCACCGCCACTCTGCTCGTTTACGCACGGAGTGGCAACTCTTCCGCGCACGATGGCCACAAAGCTAGGCGAGTCCTTGGCGTACGATATGCGTGCGGTGTCGGTTAATTTCTTAGACCGGGGCGCTGCCACCGACGGCGCGGCGTGCGAAATTCGCATCGTGCGTAACGATCAGGAACAGTCCGTATCCGCTGCCGCGGTAGTTGTGGCTACGCCCGCCTACGCGGCGGCGCACTTGCTCGAATCCTTCTCGCCCCGGCTCGCGCACACTCTTTCGGGTGTTGCCTACGCGCCCGTTGCCGTCGTTGCTTCGTCCTACTACCGCCAGCAAGTCGGCGACCCGCTCGAAGGCTTCGGCTTCCTGGTCCCGCGCGGCGAAAAAGTTCGCACACTGGGCACGGTGTGGAATTCGTCGCTCTTCCCCGGACGCGCGCGCGAAGGCAGCGTCACCATCACGAGCTTCATCGGCGGCGCGACCGATCCCGATATCACTGAGCTGCACGAAGAAAAGCTCGCGGCAATCGTCGCGGAAGAAAATGCGCGCATTCTGGGAATTACCGGCCCGCCGGTGGAGATTGCCGTGTGGAAATATGAGCGCGCGCTGCCGCAATACAATCTGGGCCACGGGCACATCGTCGAGACAATCCGCGACGCGGAGCGCAATTCTCCGGGACTTTTTTTCGCGGGCAATTATCTGGAAGGCCCAGCCATCGGGAAATGCGTAGAGAATGGCTTTCAAACCGCGGAAGCAGTGCGAAAGTACTTACAAACCCCGCGATAGGCCGCACCAGCCGCCGGAAGGCTAGGCATCGGAAGGCGGCATCTTGTGCCGCATCGCCAGCCGCATCCGCCGCCGCTCGCCAGCTTCGCGATAGCGCCGGCGCTCATCCTTCGTTTTCAGAATCAGTGGCGGCACGCCGCGCGGCTGCTGATTCGTATCCAGCGCGACGAATGTCACATACGCTGTGCTGGTGTGCCGCCGTTCACCGGTGAGAATATTTTCCGCGAAGACTTTCACACCCACTTCCATGGAAGTGTGGAATACCCGATTGACGCTGGATTTGAGCACGATCCATTCGCCCACCTTGATCGGAAACCGAAAATCCAGGTAATCCACTGAGGCCGTCACCACGTGGCTGTTCGAATGCCGGTTTGCCGCCAGCGCTCCGGCGATATCAATCAGATGCATCACGCGCCCGCCAAGCATGTTTCCGAGCAAATTCGCGTCGTTCGGCAGCACGATTTCCACGATCTCCGACGTGGACGCGCTGACTGGCTTCCCCGGTATGGAGGTAGCGGCCAAAGCAGCTGTCGCGACTGCCGACTTGGTCGGCACGGTCTTGTAGCTCTTCGTGGTCTTAGTAGTCCTGGACATTCGCACCACTCGATGCATGCTCCTGGCGAGATTTCGCAGCCAAATGTGTGCCCTTGGCTCGCACGCTTAAGCCCGCTATAATACGCGCTTTGACGCCATGACCCAAACACAGAAGCCGCGCCGCGAAGTCCTCGAGCAATTCGTTGCCGAAAAACCGACTGACGCTTTCGCCCGCTACGGCCTCGCGCTGGAATGCATGAAGCTCGGTGACAATGACGCCGCCACAACCCACTTCCAGAAACTGCTGGAAGCCAACCCGAAATACGTCGCGGGCTACTTTCAGTTTGGCCAGCATCTTTCGCGCACCGGCCAGCTGGAACAAGCGCGCAAACTATTATCCGACGGCATCCTCGTCGCGCAAAATGCGGGCGACATGCACGCACGCGACGAAATGCAAGCGGCCCTGGCGCTGCTGCGCTAGTTTCGGTTTCTATTACAGATTCCATTCTGCCCAGGCACGGACTAGAACATCATGACAGACTCCCGCATACCGCTGTTTCCTCTTAATGCGGTCCTTTACCCCGGCGCCACACTCCCGCTGCACATTTTCGAGCCGCGCTACAAGTTGATGATCCAACATTGCCTGCGCCACAATTGCGACTTCGGAGTGATTCTCGCCGGAGAAAAAGGTGTGGCCACGGTTGGCTGCACCGCCGCGATCACGCGAAAGCTGAAGGATTATGACGATGGTCGCATGGATATTCTCGCCCAGGGCCGCGCCGTCTTTCGCGCCTTAAACCTGCTCCATGAAAAGGAATATCACGAGGCGATGGTCGACTTTCTGGCAGATCAGCCCAAAATCTCCCGCGAATCGGCTCGCCGCCAGGAAGAGGGTATCCTCCTCGGACTATTTCAGGAGTGCCACACGCTGATTTACGGCCAGCTGTGGGTGACTTCCGGCATCGAATCGCCGTGGCCGCTTTCGTTTCAGATGGCCGCCCGCCTGCCGCTGGAGCTCGAAGAAAGGCAAGCCCTGCTGGAAATTCGCGCCGAGCCCGACCGCCGCAGCTTCCTGATTGAGCGCTTGAACGACATGCTTCCTCGCCTCGGCCAAATGCATAACGCGCGGCGCAGCGCGGCAGGTAACGGCCACAGCCTGAATTAACCCTTCGAAAGGACAGTACCCCCGCAGCCCCGCTTCCTCTATAATGGTGTGGAGACGCTCACGCAACCGGGCGCCGCGGCTTTTCATTTATAAATGGGGCCTCATGAATTCACTGCCGAAATCCCTCGGTGAGCTACGCCGCAGTCAGTGGTCCGAAGAGAGAGTTGCGCAGCGCAGCGTGCGCCAGGAATTGCGCGAAAATTTGCTGTGCAAACTGGAAAGGGGAGACGAGCTGTTTCCCGGCGTGCACGGCTATGACGATACGGTGCTGCCGCAAATCGTCAACGCCATCCTGTCGCGTCATCACTTTATTCTGCTGGGCCTGCGCGGACAGGCGAAATCGCGCATCTTGCGCGGCCTGGTAGGATTCATGGATGCGCAAATCCCGGTGATCGAGGGCTGCGAAATTCACGACAATCCCTACACTCCTATTTGCCGCGCGTGCCGCGAACGCCTTGCCACCGAAGGCGACGCGACTCCGATCGCTTGGCTCGCGCGCGAGCATCGCTATGTCGAGAAACTCGCGACGCCCGACGTCACCATCGCGGACATGATCGGCGACGTGGACCCGATCAAAGCTGCGCGCAGCGGGCGCAATCTTTCCGACGAGCTCACGATTCATTACGGCCTGCTGCCGCGCGCCAATCGCGGCATCTTTGGCATAAACGAGCTTCCCGATTTGTCTGGGAAAATTCAAGTGGGCCTGTTCAACATCATGCAGGAAGGCGACATTCAGATTAAGGGCTACCCTGTGCGCATGGCTCTGGACGTGCTGTTGGTCTTCACCGCCAACCCGGAAGATTACACCGCGCGCGGAAAAATTATCACGCCGCTGAAAGACCGCATCGGCTCAGAAATTCGCACGCACTATCCCGCGACGGTTGCCGAAGGCATGTCGATCACTGCGCAGGAATCCTGGACCAAGCGCGAGCAGAAAAAGCGCGTCGAAATGCCGCAATACATTCGCGAGATCGTCGAGGAAGTCGCGTTTCAGGCTCGCGAGGACAAGCGCGTGGATCGCCGCTCGGGTGTGAGCCAGCGCTTGCCCATCAGCACCCTCGAAAATGTGCTCAGCAGCGCAGAGCAGCGCGCCGTGCGCAATCGCGATTCGGCCGTTGTCGCGCGCGTCGCCGATGTGTACGCTGCGATACCATCCATGACCGGAAAATTCGAGCTGGAGTATGAAGGCGAACTGCGCGGCGCAGAAAATATCGCACGCGAGCTGATTCGTGCCGCCGTCGGCAAGACCTACACGCAGTATTTCACCGGCGCGAATATGCAGGCCGTGATTCAGTGGTTCGAATTGGGAGGCGAGCTGAAAGTTCCGGCGAACGCTTCCAGTGCGGAGGTATTGGCACAGCTGAAAAAGATCCAGGGTCTGTTTGACAATTTGAGCGTGCTGGAAGTGAGCCAGAAGGACGACGCCGCGATCATCACCAGCGCGGCGGAATTCATCCTCGAAGGCCTCTGGGCGCACAAGCGCATCCATCGCAGCGAAGAACGCGGTTACTTCGCCGACGCGCGAAAAACTCCCGAGCCGCGCGACCCGCGCGAGCCGTCTGGCCGCATGCCGCGCCGCCAATTTAACTAGATACGCTCGGTTCCATACGCTGCTGGCTCACGAGGCTCTGGCGAAAAGATGAAATACACGAAATATTCAAAATACGCGCCCGACGCCGCTGAAGACATTGACCTGCAGGAGCTGATGAGCCGCCTTTCCGATTTCTTCCTGCAGAGCGGCTACGAATCGCAGTTCGGCATCTACGAAATGGATCCCGAGCGCTCGCGCGAAAAAATGATGGACGAGCTTCGCGAAGCCATCCTGCGCGCGCTACAGGAGGGTGAACTGCTACCGCCCGAGCTGATGGAGCAGATGCTCAACAATCCCAACCTCTCGGAAAATCCCGAACTGAGCGAGGTGATCGAACAAATCATCCAGCGCATGGAAGAAGAAGGCTTCATTTCACGCCCGAATCAGTCCGCGCAGATCACGCCGCCTCCTGCGCAGACTCCTGGCGGGCAGGTGGGCGAAGCGCAACCAAACGTGGAAGCGCGCTTTGAGATCACCGATAAAGCGCTCGACTTCCTCGGATTCAAAACGCTGAAAGACTTGCTCGCATCGCTCGGCAAGAGCAGCTTCGGGCGCCACGATACGCGCGACCTCGCCACAGGCGTCGAATCCGGCGGAACCTCAAAATTATATGAATTCGGCGACACGCTGAACATGGACATCAGCGGCACGCTCTTCAACGCCGTGCAACGCAACGGCGCGCAGATTCCCATCGAGCTCGATTATCCCGACCTGATGGTTCACCAGTGCGAATATCAAAGCTCCTGCGCCACGGTGTTGATGCTCGACTGCAGCCACAGCATGATTCTCTACGGCGAAGATCGCTTCACGCCCGCAAAACGCGTGGCCCTCGCGCTCTCGCACCTGATTCGCACGCAATATCCCGGCGATTCGCTGCACTGCGTTCTGTTCCACGATAGCGCCGAGGAAATTCCGCTCGGCAAACTGGCACGCGTGCAGGTCGGTCCCTACTACACCAACACGCGCGAAGGCCTGCGCCTGGCGCAGCGTATTCTGTCGCGCCAGAAGAAAGATATGCGCCAGATTGTGATGATCACCGATGGCAAGCCGTCCGCGCTGACTCTCGAAGATGGCCGCATCTACAAGAACGCCTTCGGCCTCGATCCGCTGGTCGTCACCCAAACCCTCGAAGAAGTCGCCAAGTGCAAGCGCGCTGGAATTCTGATCAACACCTTCATGCTCTCCAGCGACTACAGCCTGGTACATTTCGTACAGAAAGTTACCGAGCTTTGCCGCGGCAAAGCCTATTTCACCACTCCATACACCCTCGGCCAGTACCTGCTCATGGATTACGTCGGCAAGAAGACCCGCAATATTCACTAGTTTCCGGCGCAGCGGTTTGCCATTACCGCATTCGCGCCTGAATCCGGGCCCGTGCGAAAGCATCAAACTATTTCGCGCTAGAATTGGCCTGTGAGCCTAAAACGACGCATTCATGAATTCCTGGGAGGACGCAAGATGGCACCATTATCGGCTGGGGCCAAAGCTCCGGCATTTGAGCTGCCAAGCACGAACGGAAAGAAATCGGCTCTTGCGGATGCGTTGAAAAAGGGCCCCGTCGTGGCCGCCTTTTTCAAAGTGAGCTGCCCCACTTGCCAGTTCACCGCGCCGTTTCTCGAACGCCTGCACGAAACCTACGGCGGCGCGAAATTCACACTCTGGGGGATTTCCCAAGACGACGCCCGGGACACGCGCGAATTTTGCCAGGAATTTGAAGTCGAATTCCCCGCGCTGATCGATGAAAAGGGCTACCCCGTCTCCAATCAATATGGCATCACCACTGTCCCCACCGTTTTTCTGATCACGCCGGACGGAAAAATCCAGGAAAGTTGCGTCGGCTTCTCGAAGAAGGACCTCGAGAAGATCGCCGTCGCGGCCGCCGGCGCCACGAGCACGCCGCCCACGGCATTCTTCAAACCCGGCGAGGTGATTCCCGATTTCAAGCCTGGCTGAGGCTCCAAAAACTAGGTTCGGTCCGAGCCTCACACGTCAACCGTTAATCGCCCTGGCATCGTCTGCGAACTGTATAACCGCGCCAGCCCGCTTGCGTGCGGCGATGGATGCGCCCGCGTGTAACCGTATCCCGCCAGGTTTCCCGCCATCGAGCATACCTGCGGAACCCGGCAGATCTTGTGCCAGCGCTCTGATCGCGCCATCTTCCATCCCAGAAAGTTGCTTCCCGTGGCAAACAAGGCAGTAGAGGCGTAATACGCCGGCACCGGCAGCCGCAAAAAGGGCCGCTCGAAAGGATCCCGTTCGTCGAAGTTCGACAACAAGGATTCAGATCGTTGCATGTCTAGGCCGGCGGCGGTGTAAACCCCGGCGGTCAACAAGAAGAACGATTTCCGCAGGGCGGGCTTCACCGCTCGGCGTAACTCGCGCTGCGGAAGCGGCGCGAGCGAGGCGCCGCTCGGAATCTTCGAGTCGCCCGTCGCCTCGTGCACAAGACTCACCGGAACGATCTGCGCGCGCGCCGCAGGCAGGGCCGCAACGAGAAACATCCGCATCCCAAGAACTGCAATCCCCACTTGCCGGGCACGTCGCGTGATTTTCATGTAGTGCGTATTGCACGCGCTGTTGTGGTTCGCGGCGCACTTGCAGGTTTCTTGCGGAAGGCAAGTTCGCTGGCATCACTGAATTTAAGCGAAGGCGCAATTGCATACGAATGGCAGGGAGCCCAAACGGAATCGCCGCGGGCGCGGCTAGTCCCGAAATGGCGCCTGCGACCGCGCCTCAATCTGGTTCTAATCCGGAGCCACCAGTTTCTTTTTGTGCTTCGGCGCCTTCTGCCGTTTGTCGGGGATGGTTCGTTCGGTCGGCGGCATGCCCACTTCCAGCCGTGCGAGCCGCCGCGCCTCCTTGTGCACGCGCAGCCGGTCTTTCTTCTTCTTGGCCATGATGGGTGCCTCAGAAGCTACCACAAATCGGCTGGCATCTCCGCAATTCAGGTCGCGAACGCATCGTCGGCGCGTCGCCCCCGTTTCCGTATCCGGTCGCGCTGGCCTTGCGTCCAAAGCCAAGGGATGTAACGCTTCCCAAGCATGACTCGATCATTTGCAAATGCATTTCGCGCGGCGGCCACTTCGCTCTGGCTGATCGTGCTCGTCGCTCTCGCCATCCGCCTCGGCTACATGTGGCAATTCCAGTACATTCATCCGCGCCAAGGCGTTAGCGTCATCCCCTTTCTCTTTGAATCCGGCAACATCGCGCACTCCCTCGCCACCAGCCATGGTTTCAGCTCGCCGTTTCGCGTGGACACCGGCCCCACCGCGTGGATGACGCCTCTGTTTCCATTGCTCCTCGCCGGAATCTTTCGGCTGTTCGGTGCTTACACGTTTCACGCCTGGGCGGCAACGGTGCTCCTGAACATCAGCTGCTGCACGCTTGCCTGCATCCCGGTTTATTTCGCCGGCAAGCGAATCGGTGGGATGGGTCTCGCCGCTGCAGCCACCTGGCTCTGGGCGGTTTTTCCGAACGCCATTCTGCTGCCGGTCGAAAGCATGTGGGACGCATCCATTTCCGCGCTGCTGGCCGCCACAATTCTGTGGACCACGCTGGCTCTCGCCGAATCGCGGCGTCTGCGCGATTGGTGCGCTTACGGTTTGCTTTGGGGCATCGCGCTGATGTGCAACGCGACACTCGCCGGACTGTTTCCCTTTCTCGCCGGCTGGCTGGTGTACCGCGCCCGGCAGGAAAAACGCGAATGGTTCAAGCCGACCGCGGCCACCGTCGCTATCATCCTCCTGTGTTGCGCGCCCTGGACAATCCGCAATTATCGAGTTTTCCACCAATTCGTTCCGCTGCGCTCCGTACTGGGATTGCAGCTCTGGCTCGGCAACAACGATCAAACCCAGGACATCTTCCGCGGCGACCTCCACCCCATCTACAATTCAGCCGAGCGCGAAAAATACATCTCGATGGGCGAAATCGCTTACATGCAGCAGAAAAAACAGGAAGCCATCGCCTACATGCTCTCGCATCCCGCCCGCGAAGCCCACTTGATCACGTACCGCGTGATTTCCACCTGGTCGGGTGGCACGCCGTATCCGCTGGAGGATTTTCTCGGCACGCCCTCGCTGCGCTTCCGCGCGGTGCTGGCGTTCAATCTCATCGCGGCGCTCGGCACGCTTTGCGGAATTATCATTCTGCTCCGCGAGCGCAGTCAGTTCGCCTTCCCCGTCGCCGCATTTCCTCTCGTCTATCCCTGGGCCTATTACCTCACGCTCGCATTGCCGCGCTATCGCCTGCCCATCGATCCAATCGTCATGCTGCTCCTGGCAATCTCCATTCAGCGCGTGGCGCAAATTCGCGTTCGCGGCCAATCGCGCGCAGTAGAAGTGAAATCGCCACCGCAATCGCGCAGACGAAAAAAAGTGGAACAGGGAGCTTGAAATACTGAATCCACGCGCCGAAGCGCCTGAATGACACTGGGAAACAATTCCGGAGAAACATATGAGCGAAATGATCGAAGTAGGCGAGAACAAAAACGGTCAGCAAATCGAGCTGCTCCGGGGACAAACCCTGCGCGTCATACTCCCCGAAGTCCGGACCGGCGGATTTCGCTGGAGCCTGCGCGCTTCCGAGCAACACGTCCTAACGCCGCTGGCCGATGACACAGATGCAGAATCCGCAGCGCCAGGAGGCGCGGCGCAGCATCACTGGGATTTCCGCGCCGAGCGGGCAGGTACAACGGAATTGGATTTCGAATACGACCGGCCGTGGGCGCGTGCGGCCGCAGCCGCACGCACCTTTACGGTTTCGGTCCGCGTCGCGGAAACCGCCCGCGACGCAGCACATCAATCAGCCTGATTCCGCGTTATTCGCCGCTGTCGGCCAGCTCAACGCGACCCAGCGGTCCTCGATTTCTCCGCTGCTGCGTGGGCGGCCGCCTTTGCCACCAATCGGATGGTCCAGAAATCATCCGACAAGTTGGCGTCCGTCAGATACGCATACGGGACCGTGAAGTATCCAGCCATGCCCCAGGTGGGTCCCCAGGAGTTCCGCACGATGAATCGCTGCGAGCTCTCGTCATATCCCACAGCCAGCACCGCGTGGCCTCCCAGCACCTTTTCACTTGTGGCCGGCATGGGCACAATGCCCGTCTTGGCCACCTGCGGGCTCTCGAAGCTTTCATACACCGTGAACCCGTACACGAACGGATAGCCCGAAGCGAGGCACCCCTTCATCTGCGCGAGTACCTGGGGGACGCTCTGGTATTGCACTGCTTTGTCCAGGGGCGCGTCCGTGTACGCCTTCTCGGGCGGCTTCACCGCGAACTCCGCGATGTCGTACGGCCAATCGGTTTCCGGCGGCGCGCCGATGCTGCCGACGCTCTTGATGCCGTCGCGTATCTGTGCTCCGCTGTCTGTGGTCACGGTGCCTTCCATCGCCCGTTCGTTGTAGTAAATGAACAGCCGCGACGGAATGAAGTCCGGCAGTCCCTCCTTGATCCGATCGAATTCCAGCGCTCCGGCAATCGCGTTGGCCGTGCAACTACCCAGTTGTCCCTGGTCGTACACGGTCTTGGGGCACTCGGGTCTCAAATCCGCGCTCGTCGGGAGCGCAGCCATGTTCGCCACGGGCGCGGCGTATAAGAAATCCCGTTGATCGGGCAGATCGGGAACCCATCCATAGGAATGTCCTGGCATGGTACTTCCTCCTTGGGCGCGGGGCTTCGCGCGTGCCTTGACGTTCACGAGCCGCTACGGATCCCCTCACCTTTTTGCGTTGAGTGATAATTTACTGCTTAATAATAGTGATGCAAGAGGAGAGAGCGTTTCACGCACAGGCAGGCCGGGCTGCACTTTCCCATCAGGGCGTGCATATTCAAGGAAGTAAGGCACTTACGACTGCCGCTTGCATTTCGAATACAACTGGAATGCGCAAAAATAGTCGGCCGATCATGAAATTCGATCGTTCCGGAAATGTCCGCAGGCAGCTTCCAGATGCCCGCGAGTATCCGGCCGCTTTCGCAGTGCGTGAAACCCACGACCTCCTGCGCCCCTTCGCACAGCGGCGCCTCGGAAGCTTCCGCCTGCACCAGAACGCGCTGAAATTCTTCCTGATCCGGCAACGAGTTGACCAGGATGCCGCTGTCGCATAGCAGTCCGGCGAGATACAGCTTTTCGCTATCCGCGACCTTCAGTCGCCGCGCCAGATTCTGGCTGACCTACGCCGTTCCCGGCGCGTGCCGCCAGAGAGCGGATTGCGCCATAGCGTTTGGCGCCCCGGCAAAGAGCTTGGCAAGGCTGCAGGAGCAGACGATATCCCGTATCCGCTGGACCCCTGGCGCCCGCACCGCCTGGCGGATGGATTCCAGTTCGCTTCTGCGGGTGAACATCGCCGAATTCGCCACCCGCAGGCATTGCTCCGCGAGCGACTTGTCATTTGAAACGAGCTCCACGATCGGTTCAATATTCATTTCCCCGAGCTCGCGCTCAGGCACGTCCCCAGCGATTGCAGAATCGAAGGCATCACCGGCAAGCTCCCCGGCTCGCTGACTCTGCGTTGCAGCATCTTGTGAGTGTCGTGATTCACGTTTTTCCTCCGGCGTCCTCAGACGGAACGGGTTTGTAATGCATCTTGAGTTAATTCCGCCCCAGTCCGGAACGGTTTGCGATCGGCAGGAAGTAACCGCGTCGGTGCCTCTCTTGAATCCGAGCTGAAACACGATGAATTCACTCACGGTCTCGAATTGCTATATAATCCCGCCCGGTCAACCGTCCCAATTTGGAGAACCTCGGCAAGCTCAAGGAGAGCCTCCCATGAATCAAAACCGTAGGAATTTCATGATGAGCACGGGAGCAGTTTGCGCGCTGGCGTTGACGGGGCGCCCATCGGGCGCGCCGCCCGCAGCGCCTGCTGAATCGTATCCTGCCGCGACGAACGAGCGCGGCATGGCGCGCGGCCTCACGGTGCTGAATATTCGCCGCGGCGCGGAATACCGCCTGGGCGTGAAGAGCGAAAAAGGGGTGCTCGACGTCATCGAAGCGGCGAAGATCCTGCACCGGCACGCGCCGGCCACCATTGACGACTTGCTGCAGCATGAAGACGGTCCGAGCCTGAACGCGCTGGTCGACGCAGCTGCCAAATCGCAGGCGACGCAAAAGGCATTCCTGAAGGAGGACGCGATCGAATTCGGTCCAGTCGTGACGCGCCCTGAAAAAATTGTATGCGTCGGACTGAACTACCGGCAGCACGCCCTGGAGATTGGCTCGCCGATCCCGAAGCAGCCTGTGCTGTTCAACAAGTTCAATACGACGCTCAATCACCATAACGGGACGATCAAGCTTCCGGTGGATTACGCCAAGAAGTTCGATTACGAGGTCGAACTGGTAATCGCGATCGGCCGTGAAGCGAAGATGGTCAGCGAAGCCGACGCTCTTTCTTACGTGGCTGGCTACGCGACGGGCAACGATTTCACCGCCCGCGACCTGCAGCTGGAAACCGGCGGGCAGTGGATGGTGGGCAAGACGCCTGACCAGTTCGCGCCCGTCGGTCCATACCTGGTTACCGCCGACCAGATCGACCCGGACAACCTGAAGCTCGAGTGCCGCGTGAACGGTGAAACTCGCCAGTCTTCCAACACCAGCGACTTCATCTTCAACGCGCGTACGATGATCAGTTACATCTCCCGCGTTATCACTCTAAGGCCCGGCGACATCATCTTCACCGGTACACCGCAGGGAGTAATCCAGGGCAAGCCCAAAGACAAACAGGTGTGGCTCAAACCGGGTGATAAGATCGCGTGCAGCCTGGAAAAGCTGGGCGAATTAAAATTCGAGCTGGTCTAAGCACGAACGAATCTGCTTTCGATGTTAGCGCTGCCACGGCACAGCGCGCGGTTACGTCCTACTCCGGCGCGCCCGGGACTTCCGCAGCGATGGCCGCCTGCTTCCGCCACGCGTCTGGCGACGCCAAATTACGCCGCAACAGCGCAGGGTCCAGCTCATGCTCCCAGCGCGCCACCACCACCGTGGCCACTCCGTTGCCCAGCATGTTCACCGTCGCCCGGAACATGCTCATGAAGCGATCAATTCCCAGAATCAAGGCCATCCCGGCCACCGGGATCGTCGGGATCACTTTCAAGGTTGCCACCAGCGCGATGAACGCCGCGCCTTGCACTCCGGAGGCGCCCTTCGACGTCAACACCGCGACGCCGAAGAGCACCAGCTGCTGACCCAGCGTCAAATGAATGCCGGTCGCTTCGGCAACGAACAATGCCGCGAGCGTCATGTACAGGCTACTGCCATCGGTGTTGAACGTGTAGCCCGTAGGCACCACCAATCCCACCAGCGCCTTGGAACAACCCAGCTGCTCCAGTTTTTCCATAAGCGTCGGAAGGGCCGGCTCCGAAGAGCTGGTCGCCAGAGTAAGAATAATCTCCTCCTTAATGTAGAGGAGAAATTTGATGATGTTGAATCCTGCGGCCCAGGCAATTCCGCCCATCACGATCAGCACGAAAAGAATGCAGGTGATCCAGAACGTTGCGATTAGCTTCACCAGCGGCCCCAGCGAAGCAATTCCATAAGCTCCGATCGTAAAGGCCATGGCGCCAAACGCGCCAATCGGCGCTAAGCGCATCACGATATTGATCACGCCGAACACCGCGCGCGTGAGCGACTCGAAAACATCGAGTAACGGCTTGCAGCGGCTGCCCATGGCCGACATCGCAAAACCGAACAGGATCGAGACCAGCACCACCTGCAAAATATCGCCCTTGGCGAATGCGTCCACCACCGTCGTCGGGATGATGTGCATGATGAAATCGGTCACGCTTTGCGTTTTCGCAGCGTCGGCATAACCGGCCACTGCCTTGCTATCCAGCGTCGCCGGATTCACGTTGAACGCCGCGCCGGTATGCACCACGTTGCCGACCACCAAACCGATCAGCAAGGCCAGCGTGGACACGATTTCGAAATACAGCAGCGCTTTTCCGCCCACGCGCCCCACTTTTTTCATGTCCTGCATGCTGGCGATACCCGTAACCACCGTGCAAAAAATCACCAGCGTAATAATCATGCTGATCAGCCGAATGAACGCGTCGCCGAGCGGCTTCATGGCCACAGCGCTGTGCGGCTTCAGGTAGCCAAACACGATCGCTATCGCAACGGCCACCAGGACTTGTCCCCACAAAGTGCGGTAGAAAGGTTTCTGGCCCGACGGGCGCGCCGCCTTAGCCGATTCCGCGGACAGCGGGTTCGAACTCGAACTTCCCATGGTCAATCCTCCTCCGGGCGCGCTGCATGCAGCGTCGCAGCTGGATTCGCGCCGCCGCTCCTTGCCAACTGGCGGCGGAGTCTACCACATTCGCCACAGCAACCGCCTAGCGACAACTTTGCTATCTTCACTCGCATGCACAGCCAAAACCTTCAGGCGCCGTGATTGCCGCTTCGAGAGCTGCGTGCGGTCAGAATGCCCTTGCCAGCGAAATATCTTTTCGATTCCCAAATTTGTTGGATTGGTATAGTGTCCCGCTGTCATGCACGATGCCGCAGCGCGCGAAGTGACTCACCCCGCCGAGGTCTTGTCCGAACCTCTCTCCAGCAATCAAATTCGTGGTTTCTGGGCGTCCTGGGGCGGCTGGACGCTCGACGGAATGGACTCCTTCGTCTACGCGCTCGTCCTGGTACCGTCGCTGCGCGAGCTGCTTCCGCGTTCCGGCATTGCCGCCACCAAGGGCAACATCGGATTGTACGGAGGCCTGCTCTTCGCGCTATTCCTGGTCGGCTGGGGTTTGGCGTTTCTCTGGGGGCCGATCGGCGACAAATTCGGTCGCGTCCGCACACTGATGCTCACCATCGTGTGGTATTCGGTCTTCACTTTTCTGAGCGCCTTCTCCACGAACGTGTGGCAGCTTGCTGCACTGCGCCTGCTCGCCGGCGTAGGCATCGGCGGCGAATGGGCGATGGGCGGAACGTTCGTCGCCGAGGCGTGGCCAGAGAGTCGCCGCCGCGTCGGCGCCGGGCTGATGCACACCGGATATTACGTCGGCATTTTTCTCGCCGCGCTTGCGAACTACGGCATTGGCAGCCGCTACGGCTGGCGCGCCATGTTCATCGTGGGCGGCTTGCCTGCGCTGCTGCTCGCTTGGGTTCGGCACGGCGTCACCGAGCCTGCCGCGTGGACCAAGAAAGAAAATGTCGTGCGCAGCTGGGCGGTTTGGCGTCCTCTCGCCACGCTGTTTTCTCCCGCCTTGCGCCGCCGCACGATCGTCAATGCCTTTCTGATGCTGGCTTCGATTTGCGGTCTCTGGGCCGGCACCGTGTACGTTCCCGCCGCGATCACTGCCGTTGCCGAAGCGGGCGGACGCGTTGGTCCGCAAGCCGCGCAACTCGCTTCCTGGGGAATTATGCTGGTCTCTTTCGCCACGATTCTGGGCTGCCTGGCGATGCCGTGGCTCGCCGAACGAGTGGGACGACGCGGGGCGCTCGCGATTTACTTCACCCTCATGATGGTATTTATCGCGCTCACGTTCGGCAAAGTTTTCTATCTCGGTGCCAGCGCGCTTCCCTGGTTTTTCGTTTGCCTGGTTTTTCTGGGCTTGGGCGGCGCCAATTTCGCTGTCTACACTCTCTGGCTACCCGAACAATACCCCACCGAGTGCCGCGCCAGCGCCTTCGCCTTTTCGACATCGTTCGCGCGATTCGGCGCCGCCGGAATCACTTTCCTGGTCGGCTCAGGCGTCCGCCATTTTGGCTCGCTGGGGATTCCAGTGGCGCTCACTTCCATCGCCTTCGCGCTCGGCCTGCTGCTGATCCCATTCAGTGCGGAAACGCGTGGCAAAACCCTGCCCACCTGATTCAACCACGGGCGGATGCAGGATGCCGCCCGCACGGCAGCAGGCCGTGCCCGCGCTCCAGCTCACCGCTTCCACCGAAAGCGCCTCGTGCGCCGAGACCACACCGCACCAGCCCAATTCCTGGCACGCCAACGATTGATACAGCGCATTCATAATACTGAATCCCGGTCTTAATACCGGGGTGCTATAACGTAGCGTCTGGCGCAGAAAAAGCTCGATGCTGGTAAAATCGCCCGCGCCCCATGGGGCGGGCGAGTAGTCAAAACTTGACCATAACTTGGAGATCATGCCCGGATTCCTCAGCCAATTGCTGCAAATGCTTCAACAGCGCCGCGGCACAGACATGCCTTTCATCTGCCGCCACCTGCTTTCCGAGCGCGGCGAGGCTTCGCAGACCGCTTTGGCCCAGGAAATCATCACCGCTTACAGGACGATGAACGAAAAGCAGCGGTTACAGTTCTTTGGAATGCTGTCGCGTGACTTCGCGCCAGACTCAGGGGCGATCCTTCACGCCGCAGCTGACTATCAACGCACGCCAGGACCTCTCACGCTGGCAGCTTTATCCGCCGCCGTCGAATCACCTCGCCAGGAACTTTTCCGCCGGATCAACACAGCGCCGCGCGGCACCGAAACTCTGGTCAAGATGCGAGCAGATCTGTTGAGTTCCAGCAATGGGACCGATTTCGCGGCGCTCGACCTCGATCTGAAACATTTATTCCGCTCCTGGTTCAACCGCGGCTTCCTGCACCTGGAGCGCATCAGTTGGCACACCTCGGCTCTGATTCTGGAAAAACTCATCGACTACGAATCCGTGCACGAAATCAACGGCTGGCCGGATCTCCGCCGCCGTCTGGAAGCAGACCGCCGCTGCTTCGCTTTCTTTCACCCCGCGCTTGTAGATGAGCCGATCATCTTCGTGGAAGTTGCGCTAGCGAAGGGACTGACGGGAGATCTGGAGCCGCTGCTGAGCGTCGAGTCCCCGGTACTCGCCTCCGACAAAGCGGACACTGCCATCTTTTATTCGATCAATAACTGTCTGGAGGGTTTGCGCGGCGTTCCGTTCGGCAATTTTCTGATCAAGCAGGTGGTGGCCGAACTAGGCGCGGAACTTCCCAATATTAGAGCCTACGGCACGCTCTCGCCGCTGCCCAAATTTTCGCGGGCACTGCAAGATCAGCAGAACAAAGAAGGCTTCACGGCTGAGCGCTTGTCGCGTCTGCTGGCGCCGCACGCCAAGGCTCTCATAGCGGAGGCACGGCGCCGCGACCCCGTCGAGGCCCTGTTCCTGCTGCTGGAAGACCCTGTGGCGCATCGCGACGCGCTGAGACAGCCACTCGAGCGTCTGGCTCTCGCCTATCTCACCCAAGCGCGCCAGAACGGGAAGCTCTACGACTCGGTTGCCACGTTTCACCTTTCGAACGGGGCCCGCCTGGAGAGAATCAATACTTTCGGCAACTTGCGGGCCTACGGATTGCACGCGTCGTTTGGGGTGACCGTCAATTACAGGTATCTGCCGGCAGAACTCGAGGAGAATCACGAACGCTTCGTAAGAGGGGATATCCAGGTGGCAAAAGGGTTGGCGTCTGAATTCAAGTCGGTAGCGCAGGCATGGCATCTGCCCGCGCCTAAACCCGCACGAACTTGATGTCCTGAGCACCGGTATCTATCTGCAATGGCGTTATTTAGCTGTCAGCGCAACGGCGAACGGGACGCCGCAAGACACACGTCCGCGCACGCCCTACGAAAGTACCGGACGGGCGCTATATATAATGTTACGCTCAGCCCAGCCTAAGCAACCCCCTGCACCTTCGCCTTCATCGGCGCGGTGCTCTCACCCGCCAGAGCGCGCTGTCCCGATTCTCGAACAGTTCGAGCCGCTAGTGGCTTTAGCCACAGCAAAGCCATGAAGGCAGCGAGTAGATCGCACACGATCATCGCCCAGAAGACCTTCGTCCATGACCCAGTCTTCGCGAAGAGCCAAGCGGCACCGGGTCCCGCAAACGCCGCCGCAACTCCCTTCGCTGTGTACACGATGCCATAGTTGGTGGTAGCCCAAGCTTTTCCGTACAAGTCACCGGTGATTGAGGGAAACAGCGAGAAAATGTTGCCCCATGCGAAGAAACAAAGGCCCGACAACACAACGAACCACACCGGGTGGTTGATCAATTGCAGCAGCGCGTACACCGCAATGGCTTCCAGGATGAACGCGATGAAGATGGCATTTTCCCGGCCGATGTTGTCAGACACCCAACCCCAGAAAGGTCGGGTCAACCCGTTCAAGATCCGGTCTACGGTGATGGCTAACACCAGCGCGGTCATGCCGAAAGCCACAATGACGTTATCCACGTGGTAGGACGATGCCATCGGGTTCAGTTGCGCGGTAACCACCAAGCCACCAAAGGCCAACATCGTCATCATCACGTAAATCACGTAAAACGACGGCTGGCGCAGCATCTGCCAAGGCGTCAGATCCACTGCCGACGTGTTCACCTTAGCTTTGATCTTCGCTTCTTTCACGATCCAGTCCGGCGGCGTCCATCCCTCCGGTGGCCGGGCCAGGAAGAGCGAGGATGCCAGCACCACCACACCCTGAATAATTCCCCAGACGATGAATGTGTGCTGATAACCCGACACTTTCAGCATTGCGGCGATGGGTGAAATAGTCGTCGCAGTGCCGATGCCGAAGGCGCCTGCAGTCAGTCCAACGCAGAGACCGCGATGGTCCGGGAACCATTTCAGAGCGTTCCCAATCGCCCCGCCGTAAACGATGCCAGCTCCGATACCGCCGACTCCGTACCAGAAGTAAAGGCCGTTGATCGTCTCGGCGTAACCCGATCCCACCCAGCCCAGCCCGACCAGCACCGCACCTGCGCCGAGCATGAATCGTGGCCCGATTTTATCCACCAAATACCCTTCAAAAGGCACCAGCCACGTTTCCAGTGCGACGAACAATGTGAACGTCCACTGCACCGCCACAAGCGAAACGTGCAGATGCGCTTGAATCGGTTTGGTAAAGAGCGTCCAGGCGTATTGCAGGTTCGCAATCGCCATCATGGCTACGATGCCGGCGGTTAATTGAATCCAACGATTGGGAATACGGGAGGGGTGGATCAGAGAAGCAGGAGTTGCGGACATGGGCGTACCTCCGTGACGGCGCGATAAACCTTAACAGCGCTTTGCCAGAACGACATGGTTCGAAGCTCGAAAGCCCCGTGAATCGTGACGAAATTTGCTATACTGGTCCGTTCATCGAACCACTTGCGGGACACAGTTATCACGCTCGCCTTGGGCTGTCAAGAGATTCGTTGACCCACCCCCCGGCCAGCCTTCTTCCGACGGTGAGTTCCCTTTCGAACCTGGCATGTTGTGGTATGGAGATAACACCAATTCCAATGGAAGAAAGTCTGCGAGTCCAGCTGGAGACGTACCTCACCCACCTCGACGGCCTGATCCGTCGCGGCCGTCACGTGCTGGAAATTCTCGCGCACGATCCCTTGAATCCCGCAGCGATGGGCGCCACTCGCGCCTGGCAGGAAGATTGTGGCGTCACCATCAATCAACTGTCCGGCGGTAGCAAATCCCATTGGCTCGCGCGATCTTTTAGCCAAGCGTTTCTCATGCGCTCGACAAGTGGCGAAGCCGTCGTTGGAGCTGCGCCCAGCGAGATCGTCAAACGATTGATCGCAGTCCTCGAGCAAGCCGTAACCACGCTCTCTGCAATGGAAGATGGCTCGGACGTTTCTGCGATCGCTGCGCTGTCCGCGTCGGCGTCGGCTGCACCCGCGCCGCGCCGCTTCGACTTCGTTCACAACGCCGATCTCAAGCCGATCCTGGAGCAGGCTTATACCGACAGCCGCCACGGTCTCGAGCAACAAGATTACGAGCTGGCGCTGCGCACTTCCTGCGGCATCCTCGAAGCCATCGTCACCGACGCGCTGGAAAATCGAGGACAGAACGCACTCGCCGGCGCGGACGCGCCCCCAGGAAAAATTGGCGATTGGCCGTTCGAGACGCGCCTAGCCGTCGCCGAACGGATCGGATTGATTCGGGGCGGATGCGCTCGACTGCCAGCCGCCGCAAGAACCTATCGCGATCACAGGAATATCAGCAGCGAGAACGGCCGAGAGTCAAAGGTTTCCGAGCGCGATGCACGCGTAGCCGGGCAAGTACTGCACGTCATAATGAGGGATTTGGATCCGGGCCGCTAGAGGTCACGAGTCCCTACCGATCGTCGCGTCAATCCTCGAGGTCCTGCCGAAACGTCGGCTGGGACGGATTCACACTTCCATCAATCACGGCCACCACTAAATTTTCGTAAGCGTCCGTCGCTTCAGGCAAAGTAGCGTAACCGCGTTCCCGCTGCAGTTGTCCACTGCCGGAATAGATCAACGTGAAATACCGCCCCGAAGAATACTGCAGCTCGAGCAATTTATTCGGCATGTCGGGATCGCCTTCCTGCCCCAACACATCCATCAGCGCCACCGTCCACTGCCGCCCCTTTGGGTCGGTGACGACCTCGCGCTCGAGGTACTGCCATTCGTCCATGCTCCACAATGGCATCTCTATTCCAATAGCTGCCGCAGCGCTTGCGCTACTTGCGATCCGGTGAATGGTTTCGGCACCAGCAGCACTCGTTCCGCATTCCGCGTACGCAAACTCGCCACAGCCACTTCAGGCGTATCGCTGATAATTACAACAGGAAAGTTTGCGTGATTGGGATGGTGACGTACGGAATCGAACAGCGCCTCGCTCATATCATACGAAGTGCAATCCAGCACCATCGCTTCGGACTGCTGCGAAACAATCAGTTCGTTGACGCCGACGTTGTATCCCGCGGCGAATACGTCGAAGCCCGCGTCGCGCAAAGCAAACGTCAGCAGTTCGGCAATCTCCGGCGTGTCGTCAATAAGTAGGATGCGCTGCAAGCGTACGCTACTTCTGGGCGGTGCCGGTGCCGGGCAACCGTTTCTTTTTGCCTTCGCACGGCTCCAGATCCATTACCCAGATGCGTCCGCCCGCCGTGTAATACGCGCGACGATCGTTCTCAAACATCGCGCCCCAGGCCTCCAACGTGCGCATCGCGAAGGTGACTCCCTCGAAATTATTGCGCGCGTGGTTCAATACTTCGTTGGTGTGCCAGTTGTCGGTGAGGATCGCGTCGCCTGCGTGCACGCGCAGCACGGTGTAGTAGCGGTCGTAAGCCGCTTCCGTCCGCACCTCGCGCGTCGAGCCACGCTTCTTGCCTTCCGTGACGACGTAGCTTTCCTGCGCCTCAGGTGCGGCTGTCGGTAGATTCGTGTCGGTGCTCATAGAGTTTGTGCCACCGCCTCGGCCGCAGACGCCGTGGCCATGTTCACCAGGTTCTTCGCGTCCGCTGCCTGTAGCAACGCTTCCGGCGACTCGATGCCCATCATCTTCCATTGCTGGTTCGCAAACTTCTGCAGGTTGGCGATGTGCTCGGCGTGCAGGTGGCCGAAGCGTCCTTGCAATTTCAAATACTCCGATACCGGCCGCATATTCTGCGGACGGAAACTGTAATCGTATTCACGCTTCTCCGGATTCCACTCCCAGATCGGGTACAGCCCGCACTCCACCACCAGCCGGCCCAGATCGATCGAGCGCGGGGTCTCGTACACGAAACCTTTCTGGCACGGAGTGTAAATCATCAAGTACGCAGCGCCCTTGTGGTTCAGCCCCTTGCGCACTTTGTTCATCAGGTCAATCGGATATCCCACGCTCGCCGTCGCCACATAGCAATGCGGATGCCCCGCAGCCATCATGCGCGCGAGGTCCTTCGGGTAAAGAGTTTTTGCCTCCGGAACCATCGGCCCTGGAGGTGAGAAAGTCGTCATGCCGCCGTAAGGCGTGCGCGACGAAGCCTGAATTCCGGTGTTCGCATACTGCTCGTTGTCGTAACAAATAATCAGGCAGTCGTGATTGCGATACAGCGCGCCGGAAATTGAAGCGAGCCCGATGTCGGACGCGCTGCCGTCGCCCGCTTCGCAAATAATATTCGGAAACGCGCCCTTCCACTTTCCCTTGCGAATCATCGCCTCATACGCCGCAGCCACGCCCGCGGTGAAGCTGCCCGCGCTGCCGATCTGCGTGTGCGCCCAGGGCACATTGTACGGCGTACACAAATACGAACTGTTCGCCACGTACATGCAGCCCGTCGGCCCGACCAGAATCGTATTGTCGCCGGCCGCTTTGCTCGTCATCCGGTACTGGATCGACGGCCCGCATCCCGCGCAAGTGCGATGCCCCGGCACAAACGGCTCGCTCGCCGGCAAATCCGGATTGTAGAAACGCGCTCCTTGATTCGGGCTTCCCAAAATCGGCAGTATCTGGCGTTCCACTTCAATCGCTGGCATATCGATTTCTCCCACGGCAGAGCAGGAAGACCGCGCTCCACCAATCGTTGTGCGAACCGTCAGGCTCGCCGACAAAAATGATCACTACTCTTCAAATCCGACCCAATGCGTGCGCTTTTCAATCTTCCCGCGTTTCTGCGCCTCCGTCATTTTCTTCGCCATCCAGTAAAATTCGTTCAGCACGATCGCTTCACCGCCCATCCCCGCCATGAACGAAAGCACCAGCGGCTTGTGCTGACTTTCGTACAAAGCCGCGCAAACCTCACCGTACAACACGCCGCCGCTGCTCACGCTGCCCAGGCCCATATTCGTTTCAATCACGCCCACCACTTTGAATTTACTCAGCACTTCGTTCACGCGATCCGTCGGATAAGGCCGGATGGTGCGCAGCCGCACCATCCCGACCTTCAGACCATTGTCACGCATGTGTTTAATCGCAAACCGCGCCGTTACTCCGTGGCCGCCCTGCAGGAAGAACACGATGTCCGCGTCATCCGTCATGTACTCTTCGACCCACGGATCGTAGCGCCGCCCGAAAATCTTCGCGAACTCGTCGTGCACTTCCTCGATGACTGCCACCGCGCCTTCCATCGCCCGGGCCCGCTCCAACTGCAGCGGCGGCCCCTGCTCCGGCATGATCTGTGGGCCGTGCGACACCGGATGTCGCGGATCGAGCGGATAAGGATGCTTGTAGGGCGGCAAAAATTCCTTCACTTGGCCGGAGTCGGGCAACTCAACATCACTCGTGATATGCGAAACGAAAAATCCATCCTGGCAAACCATCTGCGGCAGCAACACCCGCGGATCTTCGCCGATACGATACGCCATCAGGTGATTGTCGAAGGCTTCCTGCGCATCGCAAGCCCAACCCATCAGCCAGCCCATGTCGCGCGTCGAAAGCGCGTCGGTATGCTCGGAACCGAAATCTCCTGGAGGATCCAGCGTGCGGTCGGCGATCATCATCTGCACCGGCATGCGGCTACCGGAGATCGGCGAATAGAGTTCGTATGCAAACTGCACGCCCACGCCCGAACTGCCAGTGAAAACGCGCGCGCCGCTCGATGAAGCGCCGTGCGAGATGCTCAATTGCGAGTGCTCGCTATCCGCCACGATGTACTCGGCGTCGAGCTCGCCATTGGCCACCATTTGCGCCAGCGCCATCATCGTCGCGGTGTAAGGACGGATCGGATACGCCGCAATCACATCCACGTCCGCGTACTTCGCCGCCTGCGCCGAAGCAACGCAGCCGTTGATCCGCACGGTTCTCTTTTTTACTTCCGTAGCCGTCGCCATGTTTCGCTCCAATCCTGAATGTTCCCGAAATCTTGGCTATAGATTCTTCGGTGCGCGCTCGCCCAAATTCCGCAACTCTTCCGCCTGACGTCCATGCAATCCCGGTGACACCGCGAACGCCGTATCCATGCGCACCACGCCGGTATCGAAATCCAGCTCCGGCACTCCCTCTAAGCAACCCGTCGGACATTCCTCGATGCACACGCGGCAACCCTTGCAGTAATCCACCAAAATTTTGTACAGTCCGTTCGAACGCACGTCGCGCACGATGCACGGCTCCGGACAAACCAGGTAACAGTTGTCGCACGCGTTGCACGTGCCGCAACTGAAGCAGCGCCCGGCCTCCTCCACCGCCTGCTCTTCCGTGAACGCCTGAATCACTTCTTGCTGCGTCTTGCGTCGGCTCGTCGGCGGCAGCAAAGTCTGCTGCACGCGTGGGAAGTGCGGGAAATAAGTCATGTTCATGCGGTTCAAGTCGAAAATCACGTCCACCGGAATCGTGCGCGGCTCCAGAGCGACTCCGCGCATCACCTTGTCCAGATTGAACGCGACGCGTTTCCCGTCGCCCACCGCATTCACCACCATCAGTGGCTGCCCCGCACCGAGCTGCACGATGTCGCCCGCAGCAAAAAAGTTCGTATCGCCCAGACGCCCGAAGCGGTCAATCTTGATCGTGCCCCGCTCGGTCTTGAATTCCTGCGGCAGCCATGCGAGCGACGCGTGCTGGCCAACTGCGATGATCACGTGATCAACCGCGAACCGCTCCGCGGGAGTCTCGCGATCAATGTTGATCGGCGAGGCATTGATGGCGCCCGAAAACTTCGCCGGATGCAGCTGCAAAGCTTCCACCTTGCCGTTGCCCAGCACAGCCGTCATGGCCTTCCCGTGCATCAACTCGACGCCTTCTTCCTTCATGTCGTGCAAATCTTCCGGGGACGCCGGCATTTCCTGCGGGTGCGCTTCCACCGTGATCATAGTCACTTCCACGGCGCCTTGCCGCAGCGCTTCACGCGCGCAATCAATCGCGGTGTTGCCGCCGCCGATCACTGCCACGCGGGCGCCAACCTTCACCTGGGAGGTTCCCATCCCGATGTCGCGCAGGAACGGAAGGCCGAACATCACACCCTGCTTATTTTCGCCCTCGGCTCGCGCGCTGTTTGGCTCGGTCAGCCCCACCGCTAGCACGACTGCGTCGTAATTCTTTTTCAAGTCATCCCAGCTGACGTCTTTCCCCACTTCCACGTTCGTCTTGATCGTAATGCCAAGCTCCACCAGCCGCTCGATCTCGCGATCCAGCACGTTCTGCGGCAACACCCAATCCGGAATGCCGCCGCGATTCAGTCCGCCGGCCTTCGGCGATTTTTCCAGAATCGTAACCGCGTAGCCCAGCCGCGCCAGTTGATACGCCGCACTGTGCCCCGCAGGACCCGAACCGACCACAGCCACTTTTTTGCCATTGGGCGTGCCGGGTTTCACCACGTCACGCGTCAACGCTTGCCCCAAATCGCCCAGAAACCGCTCCACCGCGCGAATCGAAATCGCCTCATCGTATTTCCCGCGATTACAAGCCTGCTCGCAAGGGTGGTAACACACGCGTCCCGTCACCGACGGGAACGGCATGTCTTCCTTGATGAGCGCGTAAGCGTCCAAATACTTCCCGCGCTTCACCAAATCCAGATACCCCTGAATTTTTTCGTTCGTGCCGCAAGCATTGTTGCAAGGCGGCAGTTTGTCGCGGTACACCGGGCGAATCGAACGCCAGTTTCCGGTGGGAAATAAATCCTGCCCGCTCTGCGTGGGAGCGGGTGTAATTCCGGCAAACGGAATCATCAGCCGCTCGGGAATCTTTGTGCCTTTGGTTGACATGTGTCCTTTTCCTACGCCGCTACTGGATTCAGCGGCATGATGTGCAATTCTTCCAGCGCCAACTGGAACGCGTGCTTGTTCGCAATCATCGGCTCAATCGTTGCCATCTTTACGATGCCCGTGGTCTTCACCACCGCAGCAATCAACGGCGCCGCGATATCCGGCGCGATCGATTTATTACGCTCGGCCGCACCCTCGGTCGAAAGCCGATCCAGACCCAATTCGCCGAGGCGATAGTAAAGCCACTTGTGGTCGGCAATCTTCGCGGCATCGACGCACACCAGCTGCGCCAAGCGCTCCGCTCCCGGCACGAAACGCAGAATGTACTCCGGCGTGTAATGCGTATTGATCACCAGCGTTCCGCCAGGAGGCATGCCGCGCATGTAATCCCAACCCTTCACCATCGTCCCTTCCACCAGCACGATGATGTTGGGCTGTTCGTTTTCGTAGGTGAGCTCGTTCTCGATCACATGGTCGCTCACGCGGCAATATTTTCGCGTGGGGCAATTCGTGCGGTCGGGATTGTCCACGTAGTTTTCCATCGCCTGCGCGTACTTACCTTCCAGCCGCGCCGAAGCCGAAATCGAATTAACGATGTCGCGCCCCTCTTTGTCCATGATGATCCCGCGCGTCCAAACCGTGAGTTCCGTGTAAGCCATGATCCGCCTCGCTATTCCGTGGTTGCGTCGGGACACAAATCCCCGGCGCCTTCGTTCCACTTGTTCGCCGATTTCGCATGATTGACACTGCCTCGATCGGAGTCAAGCACAGCCAGAAAATCCGCGCGCAAAACCACGAACGGCGCCGCGCGCCTGCCAGCCTGGAATTCCGCAATCGCCAGCAGCGTTGCCTTCTTGCAGATACTCTCGATGTCCGCACCTGTGAGCCCTTCCATCCGCTCCGCAAAATCCGCGCAATCCACATCGGGAGCCAGCGGCACGCGCTGGCAGCACAATCGCAGAATCGCCGCGCGATCCGCAGCGTCCGGTTTTGCGAACGGAATCTTATAGTCGAAGCGTCCGCTGCGCAACAGAGCCGGTTCGATTCGCTCCAGGCGATTCGTCGCGGCCAGCAAAATCACGCCTTTCGCGTCGCGCAAGTTATCAATCTCGCGCAACAGCTGGCTCAGAATCCGCTGGTGCACGTCGCTGCCGAACTGCTCGCTGCCAAACCGCGGCGCCAGCGCGTCAATCGTGTCGAAAAACAAAATGCACGGCGCTGCCCTTCTGGCCTTCTTGAAAACCTCGCGCAGCGCTCGCTCCGATTCGCCCAGCCACTTCGAATAAAGCTGCGGCCCATCAATCGCGATCAGCGGCACCTGTTTTTCGCCGCAAAGCGCCCGCGCCATCGCGGTCTTCCCCGTGCCGGTCGGCCCCGCCAGCAGAATCCCGCGCGGCGGCATCAGTCCAACCTGGTCGTAAATCTCGTCGTGCATCTGCGAATGCTCGATCACTGCGTCGAGCAGCCGCTTCTGCTCGTTCAACCCGCCCAGAGAAGCAAACGTCGCAGTGCTCCGCTCGATGAAGAATTCGCGCGTCGCGCTAGGCTCGACTTCCTTCAACCCAGCAAGAAAGTCCTCGCGCGTCACCTGCAACTTCGCCAGCTCGGCAGAAATCGCTCCGTCCGTCTGCAGCGGAAACGAAGAAAGGAACCCGCGCAAAGCGATCATGCCCACTTCCTGGCCCAACGCTTCCAGGTCAGCGCCAACAAATCCGTGCGAGTGCTCCGCAATCTCCTGCAAATCCACATCGGCCGCCAAGGGCATAGCCCGCGTATGAATTTTCAGAATCTGCAAACGTGCCTGCGTATTCGGCACCCCAATTTCAATCTCGCGATCGAAACGCCCAGGCCGCCGCAGCGCCGGATCCAGCACTTCCGGAATGTTTGTCGCGCCGATAACAATCACTTGCCCGCGCGCCACAAACCCATCCATCAGGCTGAGTAGCTGCGCCACCACGCGCTTTTCCACTTCGCCGGAAACTTCCGCGCGCTTGGGTGCCACGGCATCAATTTCGTCAATGAAAAGAATCGAAGGCGCATGCCGCGCCGCCTCCTCGAAAACCTCGCGCAGCTTCGCCTCGCTCTCGCCATAAAACTTGCGCATGATCTCCGGGCCATTCAAATGAATGAAATGCACGCGGCTCTCGGCAGCCACAGCGCGCGCCAGCAAAGTCTTGCCCGTCCCCGGCGGACCATAGAGCAGCACACCCTTCGGTGCCAGAATCCCCAACTGCTCAAAAACGCGCGAATACTTCAGCGGCAATTCCACAATTTCGCGCACGCGCGCGACTTCACGTTCCAATCCGCCGATATCTTCGTACGAAACAGCAGGCGCGCGCGCCGCCGTCTGCTCGCCTTCCACCACCCGAATGTCCGTGCGCTTCCCGATCACCACCGGTCCGGAAGGAATCGTGCGCACCACCTGGAAATTCACGGCCTTGGCAAACGTCGGCACACGCACCACGCCGCCCGCGAGCACCGGCACGCCTGCGAGATCCTCCAGCATCCGCTCCGGCGCAATCGTCGCCGGTGCAGCGCCCACCCACAGCGGAGACAAACGCACCGCCACCGCCTGCTGATGTTCGATCGGCGCCACCGTCACCTGTTCCTGCAATCCCGCGCTGCAATTGCTGCGGCACGTGCCGTCGATCTGAATCATGCCTTCGAATCCGTCGTCCGAGAGCTCTGCGCGGCCCACGCCCACCATGCCGCCCGTAATCTTCAGCACATCACCGGCTCGCGCGCCCATGCGCCGCAGATCGGCCGGAGCCAGTCGCGCAATCGCGTGACCCACGTCCTCCACGCGCGCTTCCGCCACGCGCAAAGTGAGGGTTGCGGTCGCAGATGAATTGACGATTTCCGTCATGGCGTGGCCTGCCAATTGCAGCAAAAACATTCGCGGGCGAATTCGTAGCGGAGAGTCCGTTGAAATATTCCCGGGCCGGAATTTTCAATCGCGATTCGCACGCGCAAGTTGCAACTCTCCCTGCTGCTAAAGTTTGTTCAGCACGATCTCTTCGACGTCTTCAATGTGTCGCCGCATCGCAGTGTTCGCCGCTTCCGTATCGTGGCGCTTGATCGCCGCCAGAATCCGCCGGTGGCCCGCGAGTGATTTTTCCGAGCGGCCATCCACCTGCAAAGAGCGCTCGCGCGTGTCTCGCAGCAGGTCCATCAGCGTGTCGATCACCTTCAGCACCACGGTATTGCCGGAAGCCAGCGCGATGCTGTAATGAAATTCCGCATCCTCGGTGATGGCCGCTTCTCCCTGCGTATGCTTTTCCTCTTGTCGCTTCAGGATTTCTTCCATCTCAGCGATTTCCTCGTCCGAAGCATGGGAAGCCGCGCGCGCCGCCAGCGGCGGTTCCAGCATCTTGCGAAAATCCAGAAGCTCGGTAACCAATTCCTGCCGGCGCTTCAGAACGCTCCCGAAAGGATCAACCGGTGAATCGCCCGATCGATCGCAAATGATCGTCCCGGCGCCTTGACGCGGCTCTACCAAGCCCATCAGTTCCAAGCCGCGAATCGCGTCGCGTATCGAGCTGCGGCTCACCTGCAACATCTCCGCCAGCTCGCGTTCCGACGGCAATTTGTCACCAGGTTTCATCTTTTTCAGAATGAGACGCTCGATCTGCTTCGCAACTTCTTCGTAGACCTTGTTCCGGCGAATCACTGCGAAATCGGACTTGAGTGGTGTGGGCATATGCAAGTGGTCTGAGAAGTGGACCAGTTGACGCTCGGAGTATACCCCCGCTGTCAAGGCCCTAGCAAATTTTTCCTTTCCCCTCTGCAGAATCAGAAAATGCTCTCGAAACTACCTACCTGCGCGGGTGCGTCCCCCTAGATCGGCGAATGACTCCCCTGCACGATCAGTTCCTCCGCGATGCGCCGCGCTTCGGGCAACGTCTGCGCCGCCTTGCGATCGATTTCCGGCGGCAAATCGCGCTGAATTTTCGCAAGCTCCTCATCGAACACGCGCGTGACCAGCGCGACAGAGTGCTCCACCGCCGCGCCATCATCGCCCGGCACTTTCACTTTGTGCAGCACGCGCTGCGCAATCATCAGCCGGTAAATCCGGTCGGTCGCCAGATCTTCCATGTAGCCGTCCAGCAGGCTTGCGCCCTTTCCGTTGAGCACTCCGTTGCGATAACGAATCACGGTGCGCACGGCCGCGCGCGTCCCGGCCAAAGTTGTTACGCCGACGCCTTGCGGAACCGGTCTCAAATCGGGATGCGAGTTCGGAAGCTTGGGCCGCTTTGAAATCTGATTCGGGTATGGGAATTGCGCTACTGCGATCTCGTTCTGATCCGGGTGCCCAGTCCAGGCGCCATCCATCAAGCAGTTGGCTTCGTTCTGCTTGTCCTGTTTTAGAACTTTCAATGCCCGCTCATTTAAGTCCGCGTCGACGCGGCTGGGAAAGAGCGCGGTCATCCCGCCGATGGCGTGCGCCCCGTGCTTGTGGCAAATTTCCGGCATTAACGTGCGGAAATTCTGAAAGAAAGCCACGTCGTGCGGAATGGAATTGCGGTCCGGCAAAATCCAGTGGGGATCCTCGATCATGAAATCGATCAGCGACGCCATGTAGTCCCAGCGGCCCAGATTCAGTCCCAGGCAATGCTCGCGCAGGTTGAAAAGAAATTCCTCCATCTGATACGCCAGCGGGTGCGCCTCGACTAGCGCCATGCACTTTATGTAGTCGGCAGGCAGTCCCTTGGATCGCGCAAAAGTCTGAAAAAGATCGCGCCACCACAAAGCCTCGTCGGCGGATTCGCTCTTGGGAATGTACACGGAGAGGTTGTGCGGCAACGAGGCCGGATCAATCTGGTACCAGAGCAGCGCCAGATCAAACAGCGAAGCGGACATGATTTCATTCTCGATCACTCCACCCTGGCTGATGTGCAGCCCGCGCGGGCGCACCCACGTCACGGTTTTCGAGCGCTGCACCGTGACCGTCTTGCCGCGCTTCTTGTCTTCGTAGCTCAGTACATATCTATAAGCGGCTAGCGTATTCTTAATCGCCAGCAGAATATGTTCCCACGTGTTGGCTGTGGAATCTTCCAGGTCAATCATCACCGCGGGGGATCCCGAGTTCAGCAATTTCACTGTCAGCTCCGCATCGTCCGCCGGACCGGTCATTTGGTTGCGCTGATCGACGCACCATTCGGGCACAGTGATTCGCCAATCGGAAGTAGTGGCCTCCGAGGCCGGCGAATAATTCGGCGGATTCCCGCGATGCGACAATTCGAGCGCGTCCGCGCGCTGCGCCACCAGCCTCTGCTGCCACGGCGTAAATTTTCTGTGCAGAGGCAGCAGAAAATCATAAAACCCGGCAGGCAGGTCGGTTCGGGGATTCAAATGACTCGGCGCGTAATTCATTTGTGGCAACCTGCTATTTTCGGCATGAGATGCGCTGCCGAAGGAAGTCGGCGTTTTCGCCCCGCCGTCGCGACATCATGGCAGGGCACGTAGGGCGAGTCAAATATCTTGCAGGCGCGTACGCAATATTTAGCGCGCTGTGACAAAGAAATAAGCGCTCATCACCGCGCCCACTGCAATCACCAACGCCCGCACCTTGCGCGGATCCGCCTTCTGCGCGTAGTGCGCGCCGAACCACCCACCTAAGAGCGCACCCGTAACCATCACTGCGAACTGCGGCCACAAAACCGCACCCGCCACGATGAAGGTAATCACCGCGGCAGCATTGATCGCTGCTGCCAGCAGGGTCCTGATTGCGCCCATCGCGTGCATATCCCGCATTCCCAGGGCCGCCAGCATTCCCAGCGTGACGAACCCGATTCCCGCGCCAAAGTATCCGCCATAAACCGCTACCAACAATTCGACGAACGAACTCACCGTAATTGCCCGCCACGAAATTTTCCGCAAGTCGTCGACGACGGCACTGCTGCCCGCGATTGCCCGAATCCTGTTGCCGAACGCAAACAGCAAAGTACCGCTCAAGATCAACCACGGCACAAAATGCAGAAAGGTTCGTTGCGGAGTTTCCAGGAGCAGCAGCGCGCCGGCCCATCCTCCGGCAACGCTGGTTGCGAGCAGCGGAATCAACAAGCGCAGCGGCGCGTCCAGCCGCTTTAGGTAGGCGATTGCACTCGCCGCCAGCCCCGGCCAAAGCGCCACGGTGTTCGTCGCGTTCGCCTGCACGGGCGGCACGCGTACAAACAAAAGCGCGGGAAACGAAATGAAGCTGCCCCCGCCCGCCAGAGCATTCAGGGTTCCGGCGATCCCGGCGGCAAAAAAAAGAAAAAAGGCCTGGCTGAATTGCAAACTCATGAGCCAGCAGAATACCGGGTGATCGCGGCGCGGTCTATTCCAAACCCTTCGCCCTCTTTCTCACTGCCGCGAGCAATTGCGGAGGCAGCGCGGAGTAACCTTCCAGCACCGCGGAGTGTTGCCCATCGGTGTAAATCCAATCCAACAGATCGACCAATGCCGCTGCGCGCGCAGCATCTGACGCCGGAATTCGCAAATAAATCCAGGTAAAACTTGTCATCGGATAGGAATCCGCTCCCGATACGTTCGTCAAAGAAGCAGAAAAGTTATTCCAACGCGGCTCCTCGGCGGCGTCGCACGCCGCCGCAATGGTGTCGGCAGAAGCTTTCACAAACTTCCCCGCGGGATTCAAGACGGTCGCCTGGGGAATTCCCGCCTTCACCGCATACTGATACTCGACGTAGCCGATGGACCCCGGAAGATTCTTCACTTTGTCCGCCATGTCCGAACTGCGTTCGGCTGGCTCGCCCACCGGCCACTTCGGCGAAGGGCCGACACCTACTTCCGTGCGAAATTTTGAGTTCACCTTGGACAAGAAATCGGTGAATACATAGTTGGACCCTTTCCCTGCTGGACGGTTGATCACCTGGATCGGAAGATTCGGCAGCGTGACCTCTGGATTCAGCTTAGCGATCTGCGGCGCATTCCACGTCTTCACGTCGCCCAGATAAATCTCAGCCAGCACGTCCCCGGAAAGTCGCAGCTCCTGATGAAGATCGGGAAGATTGTAAATGGGCACGATCCCGATCAGCACTACCGGCAATTCTGTCAAGCTGCCCTCCTTGCGCTGCTTTTCCGTGAGCGGCGCCTCACCTGCGCCAAAATCGCTCGCGCCGCGCGAAATTTCCTTGATGCCTTCGCTGGTGCCGATCGGAAGGTAGCGAATCTGAATGTTGGCGTTGCGCTTGCCGTATTCTTGCGTCCAGCGCGTGTAAAGAGGCGCGGGCACGCTTGAGCCGGATCCTACCAGGACAATCGAGCTCTGGGCCTGCAGCGACGAATTGCAAAGCGCGAAAGCGAGAAGCAGAAACACCCCTATCAGCGAAAGCCAACACGAGCCTAACCGTCGCTGCGCACAACTCGAGGCCGACAAATTCGCACGCACCTTCATCTTGTTCCTCCTGAACGTGGCCGGGTTGTTCCATACCAACCCGCGCCGTTGGCCATCGGTGACCCAAGCCCGCTGCTTTAAGATAACTTACCACCGATGAACATACGCGGCCCGCCTCTTGAGCAGTCAGGTTGTCAGACTAGAAACGTCTCCAAATGCATTTTGCACCGGCGGTGGAAACCAGACCCTAGACTCCGGCACGCGACGGAGTCCAGAAATGCTAGCTTCTATGGTTTTCAGGATTCCAATACGACGCGGTGCGCGTTACGCCGCCATTGCTCTGCAACGACCGCTCTCTCGCGAGATTTCCGCATCAAACCGGACAACTTGTCCGTGAACTCGACTGGTATAGCGATATGCTTTACAGACAAATTTCATAATTTTCTTGACACGCCTTAATCTGCTGTGCTAAACGCCAGCCTGCTTTTCCCAGATGCTTTGCATAAAGGAAAATTATGCGCTCGCCAAAAGTGTGGTGTGTGCTTCTGACGTTCGTGTGCCTCGCCGCTGCTCCGCTCGCCTTCGCGCAGAGCGATAAACCAGCCGGCGACCCGGTGCAGGCGAAATCAACCGCCAAACCCGCCACCGAGGACGAGGTCCAGCAGCTGCGCAGTGAGGTGGCGGAGCTCAAGGCGCAGATCCAGCGCCTCGTCCAAGCCAGCGGACAGAAAGACTCCGGCGACGCGCACCTGGTGCAAGCGAGCGACGTCGTGGCAAGCAACTCGAAGCCCGATGACGTCAACGCGCCTCCCGCCGTCACTCCGGCGGATATTGACGGCCTGCAAAAAGAGATCGAGGTCCTGCAGAAGAAGGCGGCGGACGTTCCGGCGGTGACCGCCGGATGGAACGGCGAGCACTTTTTCCTGAAGAGCAGCGACGGCAAGTTCACGATGATGCCGATCGGATACTTAAATGCTCAGTATAATTTCTACAAAGGCGACGGCGCACCTTCGGACACATTCTCGATCAGGCGCGCCCGGTTCGGCGTGCAAGGCAACTACGGCAGCCAACTTGACTATTCGTTCCTGTTCGAGACGGCCTCGACCTCGACTCCCACAATTGCAATCCGCGACGCTTACATGGATTTTAAGCCTTGGAGTGCCTTCAAAATACAGGGCGGCCAATACAAGGTGCCGTTCTCCATGGAGGTCGGAACCGCCGATACCAACGTTGAGTTCGCTGACCGTTCCATTAACTCCGTGCTCTACCCGGATGCCGCAGGGGCTTTCCGCGCTCCCGGTATTGACGCTCACGGTGATTTGGCTGGTGGTCGCCTGCAGTACTGGGTTGGCATATACAACGGGCAGGGACTACTGGCGGTGGGTACCACCAACGAGCCCGAAGTTGTCGGCAGGGTCCGACTGGCTCCCTGGAGAGATTCCGACATTCACCTCCTGAAGGATCTATCTTTCGGCGGTTCTGTCGAGCATAGTCGATCGCGGGGCCTTTCAAACGAATTGAGCTTCAGCGGAGTCTTGACCGACGGTACCTACACCTTCTTTCCGCAGTTCCGGATCAATGGCGGAGTGGAGCGATATAACGGGTTTTTCGCGTGGTTGCGAGGGCCCCTGGGTGTTCGCGGAGAGTACACTCAACTGCTGCAGAAGCGCAGTAACATCGGCTCGCTCGCGCCCGGTGGCATCGCATTCAACACCATTCCCGGCGTTGTCGGCAAGGGCACGTACGCTTCGGCCACGTATTTGTTGACCGGCGAACGCGAACCGGAGAATGCCATTCCGCGCGTCAAGCACCCCGTGATTGGCCCCAATTCTCCCGGTGAATCCGGTCCCCCGGGTTGGGGTGCTTGGGAGGTCCTGGGCCGCTACTCTTGGCTGCAAGGGAAAGCGGCCGGCGCCACTTGCGATGCCAGCACGATTCCGGCTTGCCCGATCACGCCGGGCATCGTCCCATACTACAGCGACCACACGATTCAATGGACGCTTGGCCTGAACTGGTATCTCAATTATTGGGTTCTCGTTAAATCGAACGTTAACTTCAATCAACTCAAAGACCCAAGCGTGCAGGGCATACTGCCCCGCAATTACTATGTGTATATCGAACAGCTTCAGTTTCGCTTTTGATCGGATCTCAGACGCTCTGGCAATGCCGCTTGCTGGCCGAAGCGTTGCGGATTCAGTGAACTCTTAAAATGCGCTTCGGTCACCGGGCAAATATCTTGGGAGGAACTTCGATGAAATCGAAAATGTTTCCGCTGCTCGCCTTCGTCGCACTGTGCGGCGCGATGCTCGTCTCAAACAGTTGCGGGAGCGGTCCGGCTGGGTGCCCGGTCTGCGGCACCCAGAAGAACGGGCAAATCACTTTGATTAACGTGATGAACGTGCCGGAACACAACCCCAACGGCGAGCCCGGCGGCCCTTTCAACATTTTTGATATCAGCTGGGTAGATCCGACGAACCGCAATTACTTCGTGTCCGACCGCATCGGTCTCGACGTCCCGGTATTCAACACGGTTTCCAACATCGCGTTGTGGGCGATCGGCGGGCAGAATTCCGTAGCCGAGGCCGGAAATAACAGCAGTCCGTGCTGGCTCGATTCCGGCACCAACGAAACCATTCCTCCGATCACAACTGCGCAAGGCAACTACACCCGCTTTGGATGCAAGACAGATGGCTTCCGCCTACCCGGTTTCTTCGGTCCCAACGGCCAATTTGGAGGATTTATCGGCGGGCAATGCTGCGCTTCCCGCGCCAATAACCTGAACCCGCTCTCCGGTCCCAATGGACTGGAAGTCTCCGGCGACGGGAATTTCCTGTTTGTCGGCAATGGCAGCTCGGAACTTTTGGTTTTCGACTTGGCCCCAATGATTGCGGCCAACTACAGTTCGGCGCCGACGCTCACCGCAGTAATACCAACCGGCACGTCACCCGACTACGACGGTCCCACTGGCATCTCCAACTGCATGGCCTCCGCAAACGGCCGAGCTTTCTCTGACCCCAGTTGCGGTGACCTCCGCGGCGATGAACTTGCCACCACCGGCGGCGTCGTGACTTTCCCACAAGACGGCCTGCCGCATTATCTTGTTTCGATCATCAATGGCGACCCGGGGCTTCCCTTCGTCAGTATCGTTGATGTCACCGGCGTCGTCACCCGAACCGGAACGCCTGCGCAACAACATTGCCTCCCCTACTCACAGCAGACCAGCATCACTGCTACCAATCCGTTCAGCCCCGGCAACAGCCCCGGCAGCACCGCCACAACCTTTGCGGCGAATTACTCCACGTGCGTTCTTGGCCAGATCTACTATGACGGCGCAAATCAAAATGACACGACGGCTCTCATCGATGATCAAGGCCTGAATTTATCGGCCCCGAACGGGAGCGGCCCCTTCCCCTGTCCCGATCCTTCGCTCCAATTCGTCGGCACCCCCGGCTTCCCAGGCGCGAATGTTCCGTCCGGAGCCTCCGGTCACGCGGCTGGTTTCAATCCGGATGTTGCTTGCCATCACGGACCCATCCTCGACATCCACACGGGCGTGTATGACCCAACTTGTAACCCGACTTTAAGCGGAGCGATTTGCCAGGGGGCGATTGCACCGGCAGGGTTGGGTGGCATGGCATTTTACCCACCCACCTCTACGTTCCTGCTGACGAATGGGAATGCCACCGCTGACATTACTGTCGGAAGCGTGGACGTGATCGATCCTCTCCATCCGATCACAGTCGCCGGAGTCACTCGATATGTGCCAGCAATCATTAACAGCTTCCCGGTTCCCAATTGCATGCCGACCGGCGTGAACGTCGGCCCTGGCACGGATGTGCTGGTGGGATGCGCCGATCACGACGGCCGCGCCTTCGCGCCCTCCAGTGTGATCATCAACGGCACCACTGGGGCAATCCTCGCCACGATCAACAATGTCGGGTTCGTTGACCAAACCTGGTATAACCCCGGCGACAACAATTACTACACCGCGTCGCGTGACATGCCCACCGGCCCGGTCCTGGGCGTCATCAATGCCGGCACCAGGCAGTGGCTGCTCAACGTTCCCACAAACGGCAACGCCCATAGCGTCGCCGTTGACCCGAAAAACAATCACATCTTTGTGCCGCTGCCCTCGGGCGGTACCAATTGTGAAACGATCGCCGCTGATGGTTGCGTCGGCGTGTATGCATCGCAGTAAGCGACGATCTGAAAGTGATCTTGCATGCGAAGCCCGAATTCACCTGCTTGGATTCGGGCTTCTTTTTTTTAGGGGGCGCAGCCGACCTAGCGGACCATCGTCTCCTGATAACGCATCATCTTCCATTCGCCGTCCCGGTTAGTCCAAAGTTCGCCGACGAAAACCCTTCGGAAACGCAAGGCCGCGGTCTTGGGGAATTGCATGCTGCTCTCATAGGTAACGAAAGCGTACTGCGTTCCCAGAGGCTGCACCTGGAACATCTGCAGCAGGTAATCGGTGTACATGCTGTGTTCCACTTCGCGCAGAGTTTTCGCTTTGCTGCGTTCGCCGTCTCCATCGGATTCCACGGCCTGGAAATCGTCGGTCAGGAACGCGGCGTACCCGTCTTTATCTTTGTTTTTAAAAGTTGCCCAGGCGGCGCGCACCTTTGCTTCCAGCAGGTCGGCGAGCTTGGGCTGAGCCGCCGCAGACTTCGCCGGCGCGCTCTGCGCAGATTTATTCCCGCTGGCGAGCTGCTGCGCCAACGTGATACACGGCAGCACGAACGCCACACATGACCACAACATCCAATTTCGCATTAGTTCCCTCCCTCATCAAGGCGCCGCGAATCTTACAAGCCTCGCGCCTGCCAGTCAAAGCAGAGAGTTCGCCTCACTGGCACCGCGCGTGTTCTTGGCCCTTGGTGTGCGTCGGTTGCGGATCCTGCGGCGCTTGGCTACTATGGGGTTTCTTGAGAGATGCATTCCTATTTACGGCGATCACCCGCGCTCGTTTTCGGCGTACGCGCAATCCTAATCAGGAGGCAATTCGATGAAACGAACCCCGGTCCTGTTCCTCGCTCCGGCCCTATTGGCGAGCTTTGGATTCTCAACAGTGGCTACGCAGCAACCTGCCACCGCTCATGTATGGCGCGAATCTCAGAAGACGGATGACAGCTCAATCTCGCGATTTACTCTGGTGGGAAAATTCCTAAAATCTCCCCAGACTGACGTCCCCAATCGCCCCGCTCTCGTCCTGGACTGCATCCCCGCGAACGTGTCCCACAAATCCGAGGGGAAGTTCGTCGCCGGCAATCTCCTCGTCGGCATCCCGCTCAAGATTGACTACATCGAACCCGAAGAAATTCACGGAACTTCCTACTATCCAAAAGTCGTGGTTCACTTCCGCATCAACGACACCAAGGAAGCAGAAGAAAGGTGGGCGCCCGGAACGGATAAGCTTTCCTCCTCCATCTCCAAGGACTCACTGAAAAAAATGCTGCGCTCCCGCACCGTCGAAATCTCCACGCACGATGACCACGGTAAAGACATCGCCATGCAATTTGACATGCCCGACCCCGCGCCCGTCGATGCAGCCTGCAACTTGGACGAACACAAGTAGCAAGCAGTCGCGGCAACGCCGCCGGCTCACCAGGAAACCAGGGCGAACCGGCGGCGCAACCAGCCACTGCTGCAGGGCCTTCACGCGGCCGAAGTTAGTCTTTTACTGGCATTGCGCTACGGAATTCTCTTCTGATTCCGAAGTGCACATCGGCAAGCGGAAGGTCTCGTAGTGCTTGATGACCCACAAACCTTCATTGTTCGTTATGTAGATCAACTGTCGTCCCTCTTCGGAATATACGCTGGTGACGCCGTCGAACTTCTTGGCCGTATGCGGATTTTTCGGATCGCTCACATCCACCAACCGAATCGTCTGCGTCGGAACGCTGGCTTGTCCCGACTGGTCGGATTGCACGGCAATGGCCACACCCCCGCTCACGTCAGTCAATTTGGCCCCCGACGCCACGCGATCCACGACTCGGGGATTTTTAGGATCGGTCACATCCACCACGGTGAAATGCGCGTTCTGCTGCAGGTAGAGGTACTGCTTCCCGTTCTCTTGTTGCAAGAAAATCTGCCGCACCCCTGATCCCTGCAGCGGCAGGTGTGCCACTACAGTGATTTTCTCTTTTGACCCACTGTTGGAGTTGTTCTGGGTCGCTGCGTCGCTAGGATTAAAATGCAAAAAGACTGCCATCAAAATCAACACCGCGCCGGCACAGACTCGTGCACTCATATTCTGAAACATGTGGATAATTTCCTCCGTTCGAAGCAGTCTCGCTCCACCCGGAATTTCCGTTTCTAGCCTCCTGCGAATCGGAAAAATGCACCCAACTACCTTTGAAGCGGAATTCCCGATTTGGAACCGTCACAGCCGAATCCTACCTCTGTCCCGCCCCGGACACAATGAATTTGCCAACAAAGCAGCCGCAGGGAAATGACGATGTTCGCATCGCAGCATTCGCTCTGCCGACGAGCCCCGAGCACGAATGCTATTAGTTGTCCCCGCTGAACCGAGCGAGTTCAGCGCGCAGCTCGCCGCAAGGCATATGCCGCATTAGTACTATTCCAGATTTGGCTAAAACGAGGACGGCATCTTCAACAGCCACTTGAATTCGCGCGGAACACTCCAGCCCCTTCACATCGCCACCTAAATGCTTTCCGCAGTTCGCTTTGCGGCAAAAGGAATTAACCAGCGTCTGGTGGCGTCATTTCCGCAGGGGCATGGCACGGGATGTCTTTTCCCCGTCAAATGTAAAGAATTGTCAAAATCTAAATTACTAGTTGCGTAAGTACCGTAACTGGTGTATCAAAACGTGTGTCCGCCCCTCATAGCTGCCAAACAATAACCGACACACATTACCGGGGCCATAAGAATGGGAACTAAGCCCAAGGTTTTCATATGGTGCGTTAATCGCTTGTTGCGGGAATCAATCGCCAGGATTTTGGCAAAGAGAACAGACTTTGAGATTGCCGCAGCCCAGGTGGATCATTCGACCTCCCGCGACCAAGTGCGCGATTCCGGCGCAGACGTCCTTGTCCTCGATTCGCTGGACTTTCTACCCGGTAACGATGGAGCACCGTCCGCAGTCAGCAGACATCAGCAGTTTGTAAAAAGCGTGCTCATTGCAATGACGGATGATCGGATTTCCTTCCTGACCGCGATACGTCGAGGTGCGCGGGGTTACGTCCTGCAAAATGCCTCCGCCGTGGATGTTGTATCCGCCGTGCGCACGGTTGCGGAGGGGCACGCCGTATGCCCGCCTCATTACACGGAAGTTCTTTTCGACTACGTGGCGACGCAGACCGCGGAGTTACCGAGCAGCCAGAAACAAGCGCAATGGGGATTGACGCGACGCGAACAGCAGCTTATCCCCTTGATTGGTCGCGGTCTCAGCAATAAAGAAATCGCGAATCACTTCAATATTTCCGAGCAAACTGTCAAAAACCACATTCATCGGATCCTGCGAAAAGTCGGTGCGGTCGACCGCTTAAGCATATACGAAGTTTTTCACAGTGAGCATATGGTCCCGCGTACTACACACGCAGGCAATTACCTATAACCCAATCCGCCGCGCCCGGCCTCAACCACATCACCACGAGCACACAAGTAAACGGGCCTCAGGCCATGCTGCGGTCAGCCGGATACTCAGATTGCCGGGGAGAGCGCAGAGAAATTCGGAATCGGAGACGCCGTTGATCACGCCAACGCCAGCGGTGCGGTTCGCGCAGAATTTCAGCAGATTTGCGGCGACGGAAAAGGTGAGAGAATCACAAGCGGGGCAGGTGGATGCAGGCGGATAACAACTGCTCGAAAATGTTTCGACGGCAAGGGCGACCTCAACCTTCCCCTTGGCAGGTCGTCTCCTTGCCTGATGAGAAAGGCGAAGAGAAGTTCGCCTTCTGTCAGTCCGAGGAACTCGCGGACGCTACTTTTGCCGCAGCGGCGCTCTTGCCAGGCGTCGCGCGCCGCACGGAAGCTCGGTGGCCATTCATGCTTCGAAGTACAGCCCGAGAGAGCGCGCTCCGAAATTCGCAGCTCAGCAGGTTAAAGTCTACGAGAAGCGGATTGTCAACGTCTTTGCGCAGTAAGGAAAAGTGCCCCAGTTGATAATGCTGGTCACTATTCAATTCCAATCGCAACTCCCAGATGGACTCGCCCTCTCCCGCATCATCCCAAAATAACTGTAACTCACCGTCTGCTGTCCTCTGCATCGGAGAGAACGGAGCCCCAGAAAATGCCTCCCCCAGGTTGCGCCCCAGACGGAATCCGTCGAAGCCAATCGAATGCAGCGTGTTCCGCAGAATCACACAGACCATGACGAAATCCGTGCAGGAATTCAGAGCCTCCACGGCACGCCGCACTTCTACGTTGTTGACGATCGCGCGCTTTCGCTCCGATGTCCTCCGCAAGACGTCCTGCAGCTCGGAAAACTCGACATATCCGAGATATTGCACACCGAGAACAATGCCAATTCCTATTATTGCCAGGACCAACGCGATCATCGCGGCATCGTGCAAAAGGATTAGACTTAAGAGCGCAAAACAGGAAGTGACGCCATAGAGAACCAGCACCGCGCCGCGCTGCGACAGGCCGCGCTTCAGAAGCTTGTGGTGAATGTGATCGCGATCGCCTCGGAACAAAGGTTTGCCGCTCAGGAAGCGGCGCGAGATTGCCAGCGCGACGTCGAGTATGGGAAACCCGAACGCAACCACAGGGATTGCCACCGCAATCATTGTAGGCGCTTTTTGGGAGCCGGCCAGCGCCAACGCTGCCAGCATGAAGCCGATAAACATGCTGCCCGAGTCGCCCAAGAAAATAGATGCGGGATGAAAATTGAAGCGCAAGAAGCCGAGTATGGCCCCGGCTAGTGCAATCGCAAGAACGGTCACCATCGCGTTCGGCGTCAGCAGCGATAGCACGAATAATACGGTCGTCGAAAAGAACGCGGATCCGGCAGCCAGTCCATCCAGGCCGTCGATCAAGTTAAATGCATTGGTAATCAGCAGCACCCAAAACACAGTCAGCGGCAGACCCGCGACGGTTCCCAATGTCCGTCCCGACGATACCAGATCAATTCGATGAACTCCCACACCACCGATGTAAAGGAGCACTGCGGCCAGGGTTTGAATCCCGAACTTCCATTGCGGACCTACGTGACGCACGTCATCGTAAAGACCGAGCAGAAATATTATGAGAGCAGACCCAAAAATGCAGAACGCCGTTCGCGCGGGCAATACAAGCGGGACTCCCGTTACTCTTTGTAGTAATGCGGCAAGACCCGCCGCGACCACAAACGATCCAAAAATGGCCACACCACCGAGTCTCGGCACCGACGTCGTGTGCACGTGTCGGTCCAATTCCGGCGGGGCAACCCATCCGCGTGAATTTGCGAAGTCTCGCAGCCGGCCGGTAAAGACCAGAGAGAGCACAATGCTGCTCACAAACACAAAGAAGTAGCAGCTAATGATCACAGGTGTCTCCAGTACGGTTCTTTGCGCCACTGCAACGCGCAATGAACGAATTGTTATTGCTCTGTACTGCTGCCCTAGTTATGTGATTCAGAGCTTTTCTGCGAGTTCGTGCCGTTTAGCAGGTGCATCGATCAATACTGTCGACGTCGCCGCCCGCGTGGGTCTGCTCAAACAAATCATTCCCCGCGTACAGGTTCGCCAAAAGTGGCCGCGTCTAGTTCGACGCTCGCGCTGGACTCATCTGCCGCACCCGGCTCAACACATCGATAATGCGGGCCGCAGCGTGCCCGTCCCAATAGCGCGGAACCTTTCCCTTGGGCGCATCGGTTAGCTGCTGGCGGATTGTCATTTTGATCCCTTCCTTGCTCGTGCCAGCGATGATGTTGGTTCCGCTTTCCACCGTAACGGGTCTTTCGGTGTTTTCCCTGACCGTAACGCAAGGGACGCCCAAGCACGTTGTCTCTTCCTGAATGCCGCCCGAATCCGTCACGACGATCGCGGCGTGTTTCATCAGGCAGAGAAAATCCAGGTAGCCCAAGGGCGCGGTCAGTACGATTCCACGCGGCGGGCGGTGTGACTCGCCAGCTTCGGCCGAACGGTCGCTGCGAGGAACCGTCAATCCAAATTCCTCGATCCTCTTTCGTGTGCGCGGATGCACAGGAAAGACAATCGGACATTCTCCAGCCAATTCCTCAAGACCTGCGAGAATTTCACGAAAAGCCTCGCGATGGTCGACATTGCGCGGGCGATGCATGGTGACGAGACCATACCGCATGGTTGCCGCCTCATCTCCATTTGCTTCCATTCTCGTTCGCAGGCCCAATCGGTCCAACAACGTGGAGGAATTCGCTTTTGCCTGAAACTTCAACAGCGAATCGATCATCGTATTTCCGACGAAATGAACCTTGTCAGCGCATATCCCTTCGTTCATCAAATTCTTGGCAGCACTTTCTTCGGTCACGAATAGAAAATCAGCCACATGATCCGTAAGGATTCGATTGATCTCTTCCGGCATGCTCCGATCAAACGAGCGCAATCCCGACTCGACATGAGCGATCAGCGGACGCGATCCCGAACAATCAAATGTGACCTTTGCGGTGACTAAGGCACAGGCGAGTGTCGAATTCACGTCTCCGGCGACCACCACGATCTGAGGTCTCTCGGTCAAAACTATTTCCTCAAATCGCCGCATGATCTCTGCCGTTTGCGTCGCGTGTGATCCAAAATCCACGCCCATAAAGATGTCCGGTCGCGGGAGCTCCAGGTCATCGAAGAAGCGATCTGACATCAACTCGCCGGAGTGTTGGCCAGTATGAAGCAGAAGGCGCTGAATGGATTCCCGCGGATGTTCACTGCCGTCGCCACAACCGCCCGACACTTTTCGGTTGTGCTCGTCAATCGCAGCCAGGACCGGCGCAATCTTCATGAAATTCGGGCGCGCACCGACGACGCAGAGTATTTTCATGTTTGTGCGTGTAACTTTTGGCGATTGCGCTCGGTTCTCACAGGATCACGTCCGAGAGTTTGGGGAACGGGCAGACGTTCGAATCCGGAAGTTCTTGATCCTCAGAAAATGGCGGGCCGGAGTGAAGGATTTCGGGTTTGTACCGCCTCGGATGGCTCGACAAGAGACTCCGGCTGCTGAAAGTGCTTCATGATTTGCCGCGCAGCTCTGTCGGCCGTGAACAATCGTTCCAAGAGCTTGCGCGAATTGGTGCCCATGCTCTCGCGAAGTTCAGGATCAGTCGCAAGAGTCAACGCTGCGATCCGCAAGCCGTCGTCATCGCCATTTGTCAGACAAAAGCCTGCTGGATCTTTCCCGAGCATCTCGAATAAATCGTTCCCAGGATTGACGCTCGCCAAGACTGGCTTTCCGCAGTCCAGATAGCCGAGCAATTTGCCCGGCACGCTGTGAGTCCTAAGGCGTCGATCCAGTGAAATCAGCCCCACGTCGGCTTCGGAGAGCATGGACATGTATTGCTGCTGATCAACGGACGATAAAATCTGGATGTTCGCCAGGTGCTTTTCCGCAATCACCTGTTCTAACCTCAGGACCTCGCTCCCCTCACCGATCAGTAAGAAATGGATTTGCCTTTGGACGGAGAGGCTCTCCGCGAGTCGAACGACGTTATCCAGATCCTGGACAACGCCGAGATTACCTCCATACATGAAGACAATCTTCTCCTGCAGGTTGAGGCGTTCGCGATAACCGGTTGTAAGCAAATCTCGTCGCTCGGGTCTTGCCCAGTTATATAGGACCTGTAGGCGGTAGGGCTCTTGCGGAAACTCCTGCGCGAAGTATTTAAGATTGGCTGGTGATTCAACGCCGATTAAATCGGCGGCACCGTACTGTTCGATTTCTTTGCTTCGAAAATATCGCCAGACAAAACCCTTGCGCAAGATTCCTATGTCCACCGCCCACTGCGGGAATATGTCGCGCAGGATCAAGTATGCCGGGCAATTCCAGCTTGATTTCAAACGCCGCACCAGGGTACCGAAAAATATTGTCGGAGAATAAAAAACGATCAAATCGGCGGGATTCGCAAGCAGGAAACTGCGAGCGTGGCTCCACAGCGTGTCTGAAAGACGTGCTTCCCGAATTGCTCGGAACAGTTTGTTTGCGCCTTTAATCGCTTTTGTTTTGACCCGTGCGACACGCAGGCCGTCTTCAGTACTTAGCTGAAGCGGTTGGACGATCGTGTCGCTCGGGGTGAGCACGGTCACCGCGTGGCCCTGACGCCGGAATTCCACTCCTAGATCGTGGACCAGCGTGGCGCCGGACTTGGTGCTGGGCAGGTAGCAATCAACAATGATTAAAATTCGCAACTTGTGTCTCTGAGCCTAAAGTTAAAGGTGAAGAGTTCAAGCAACGAGATCAACGGCACACGCCGCAAAGGAATACAATCTCAAAGCACGATTAATCCATTCCGCGCACGTCGTCCAATTTGAGCGGGACTAGTCCGCAGCTGCAGCCATAGCATGCAAGTTGTATACGATTCGCATCCACTCCGCGGTTAGGCACACGCCTTCCTCAAGGCCGTAGCTGTTCTGGTGCTTCAGGTCGCGAACCGATTTGGATATGTCGACCTTTTTGCAGCGCGTCGTCAAGATCTCCGACTCGCGGTATTGCACTAGGCTCGGCGAAGCCCCAGTGACCTTGATAATGACGTCCGAGAGTTCCTCTATTGTATGCAGGTCGTTGCCGCCGATGTTGTAGGTTTCACCCGGCTTGAAGTTGTCGATGATGTTTGCCAGGGTCCTTGCTGTGTCGGCCAAGTAAGTGGAAGTGCGCGAATGGCCGCGAAACACCGTCCACGGGGTGTTTGTGAGCGCCGCATAGAGGAACCGACAGTTGACACTCCGGTAGGGACTATAGTATTCGCCGGGCCCGTACGTATTAAAAAGCCTCACTACTACGGTTTCCGTGCCATGTTGTTCGGCCGAGTTGCGGATCTGCATCTCGTTCACCCACTTGCTCATGGCGTAGTCATTCATCTGTTTGACCTCGTTTTCATCCATGACGCTCTCGATCATCAGGTCAGGCCAGTCGCCGTATACTTCGGAAGACGAAAAGTGGATTAACCTGAACCTCAGTCGCTCCTGCAAACGGACTATGTTTTTCGTGCCCACCGCGTTTGTTCGCCAGAGTAACTCGTAGAAGTCTTCTCCATTCCATCGGCCGAACTCTGCGGCGCAGTGGTAGACGTAGTCGAATGGCCCCATCAGTTCTAGCACGCGCTGGATCTGGCGAAATTCCCCTACATCGCAGCGAGCGTACAATGGCAACGCGATATCGGCGCGCACCGAAAACCCGATTTCGTCGGCCTGATGCATCAGATCACAAGCGACGACGTGATGGCCGCGCTCACGAAGGTTCCGGACCAATCCGCTTCCGACGGTTCCACATCCTCCGGTTACCAGAATTCGCATGCAATTCCTCCTGTGTCATGTGTTGAAGTTATTCGAATGCGTCGGCGGGGTTGAACTTTGCGCCTTCCTCTGCGCTGCTGGTTTCTTGCAAATTGCGGTTGCGTGTTTTTGAAATCGCACAAATTTACTAGTGCCGGTGGATCCGTCGCGCAAGCATTCAGTCGCCAGCTCTCGCAGATTTTTCCAGCGCGCGCGGGGGCCTCGGGGCCGTACCTGTTCCGAGCGCCTTCTGAAAGAGTTCCACGGCGCCCTGCCGGTATGCGGAAGAGGACATCTTTTCCTCAAAGTAAGTTCTTGCACCCAAGGAAAGCGGCTCGTACGTATTCTGGTTCATTTCTACACACTCCTGAATCGTGCGCTTCCATCGCGCGCGATCTTCCAAGGGCAAATCCCAGCCGGCTCGGCATTTCCATAACTCACGCCAGGGAGTCCGGTCGCTGGTCAATATAGGGCAGCCGGCCGCAAGCCCCTCCAGAATCGCGTAGCCGAAGTTCTCTCCCAGCGTTGGCAGAAGCTGAAAATGATATTTGGCGAATACGTCCAACACTTGTTGCTGCGGCACCGGCCCCTGATAGCTAACGCGAATCGAATTCGGCAGCCGGCTTATCTGTTCCTGACACGTTTTCCAGTAGCCTTCGTCCTCGATGGGCCCGTAAATGTCCAATCGAATTTCCCCTTTTGCCGAACCCAGCAGTTCCAGCGCAAACTTTAGATTCTTCTTTCGCGAGACCCTGGAAAGGAAAATCAACTGTACAGCTCCCGAACTTTTCGTCGGCCGCGGAGCAGGCGGCAAAAAGAGCCGCACATTGGGGACATCCGGCGACAGCTGGACCTTGCTGCCGTTGCCCAATCCGCCGCGGTCGATCGCGGCGCGAATTTCCCGCTGCTCGCTCAGCGAGGATGCCTGCCACAGCACATCGCAAAGCAGGCCGACTGTAATCGCCGCCTTGCGATAGAGCCATTTGCGTCGGCGTTTCAAGTCCAATGCTCCGGGCGAGAATTCTCCTCGTGGGGCCAAAACCACGGCGAGAACTGGCAGCAGACGAAGTCTGCGTAGTAACAGCGCTCCGATCGTTAGTCGCGAAAAAAAACTGTTCAAGTAGATGACGTCCGGACGAATCTCCTGCACACACTCGCGCAGATTGCGCAGCGAAATCTCGGATGCGTAATATACCTGCGCCTTCCCCAGCTTCACCCAGCGATTCAACGGCACCTCCGGGTAAGGCTGCCGATCCGTCAAATCGCGGTCGCGTGTGAAGACGCGAAACGCGAACTCGTCTCCCACCAACTCGATCAGGTTGGAGACCGCAGTCACCGCACCGCCTGCTTTGTATCCAGGCAAATACCAATCGACAAAAACCAGTATTTCCGGTTTCACTCATTCTCCGGAAGGTCCGCCACCTTCCACGCCGACAGCGTGCGGTGCGGCAAAACCCCGTCGTCAGGAATTGCCGCTGCGGCACGTGGAAAGCAAAATGGGGATCTGTGCAGATTCAGCAACCGGAAATCGCCCGAAAGAATATCAGCGTTGTATCTCAAGTCGTTGTCGTTGGTTGCGATCAGGACAGCTCCGCCGGACCGCTGGACATTCTGAAGCAGTCGCCGAATGTCCGCGAACGAGAGGTGAAATAGCACCTCGCGGCACAGTACGGTATCGGCTCGCGGCAACGTATCCCGGGTTGCGTCCGTTACGTGAAACGACCTTTGCTCTGAACCATATAGGGAGTTGTTCTTCTGGATTATGTCCTGCACGATGTCGACGCCGATATATCGAAATGGAAACGATACCTCCTTCATCCAGGCGAAATCGCCGCATCCAATATCCAGTAGCGCTTGCGTACCGAGAAAAGTCAGTAGCTCCGCCAGATGCGCGCGAACGCTTTTGGTGTTCTCCAGCTCCGATCCCAAGCCTGATAGCGACCCGGCCGAGCGCCCATTGAGCCACACGCGGTTTTTGTATACAGCCGTGAAGCGTTCGGAAAGTGACTCGCGCAGAAGGTGCTCCACGTTCTGTCCGCGAAATCTGCGGATCGTGACGTGGGCTTTATTCAGCCCAGCCTTCGCGATCAGATCGCGCGTCACTTCCTTAGCGGTGCGAAGCAAACTCATATATCCGGCTTTAGCTCCCCTGTGGAAAGGCAGCACCTAATACGCAAGGCTCCTGGATTTGGGCTGGCACAAATCTCAACTACGCATCTGCCGCTCGCTCAATGGGTGTCAGACCGTGCCGCCCAACCGCTGCTACAATGGCCGAGTGGGCTCAATGCCGACGCTTCCTGATAACTTCTGATGCAGAATCTCCGCTAATACTAATCCACGACCCGCAAATACGCCGTGGTTAGATAAAAGTGCGATCCTATTAGAAGACACTCGAAAGCAAGCACATCCAGTTGATAGGCAAATACGAGCAGAGATCACAGTTGAGAAAATCTGGCTCCCAGGAATTCAATCAGTCTGAAAATAGCAGACACCGCCTCGCCCCTTGTGACCGCGCAGATAGCATTCAGCGAACACTAGCATTCGCAGCTTCATTGGTGACCGCCGGACCGCGGACTGAAATACCGCTATTTGTTTGTGGGCTTTTCGAGAATTCATGAGTTAGTGAGTGGTGCGGATCGAGAGGGCGCTTAGAAGAGATCTGGCGCGCAGACTTTCGTACAGCGTTCCCCATTCCCTCGCAACCGTGTGAACATTATGATGCTCTTCGACGAAAGCACGACCCATTCTGCCGATAGCCGCTGCTCTTGGGTAATCATCGAGCACAAACGCTAGGCATTCCACAAGTTGCTCGGGTGTTTGACCAACCAAACAGTGCTTCCCCGGGACCACTCCAAGACCATCGATGGCCTCCTGGGTCATGATGACAGGCTTGCTCAGAGCCATCGCCTGTAGATGCCTATTCTTGGTTCCCGCCCCGCCCGTCTCGGGAAAGACAATCACGTCGCTCAAAGCGAGCGCTTTCGAATAGTCCTCAACCCATCCCGAATACTTTACGTTCGTCAAACCGGTCAACGACTGCCTGAAGGCAAGACTCGCTCCCGGTCCAATCACTCGCAGCTCGACACTGCTCCGCTTCTCCCTCAGTAACTCTTGCGCCGCTCTTAAAAACCTCAACGTTGCCTTGGCGGCACCAGGTAACACAAATTTCGCCGGTACTGTGACTATCTTCGGCCCCTCGCCTCCGGTGTAACAGTTGTCCCTTAAATAGCTTGAGTCAACAGTGAGCGGCACGACTTCCACTTGCGCGGACGGACAAAGCTGCTTGAGGTAGTTTCGATCTGCTGGTGAGACCACGTGCACAACTCGACCGCGGTAAGCTCTGCGTTCGTACCGAGATATGATCTTGGCAGCCAGCCGCAGGCGAGCCCAAACGAGAGGGGATGAAGAATGACGGGCGGTGTTCAAATACCCGAGGGAAATCGCGTCATTAACTGAGAGTAGGACGCTGCAGTTTGTGGCTGAGTTGGCGTATTGTACAAGATTGATCATATCGATGTGCACTACATCATATTTGCTTGCTGTTAGAGCAAGACGAATCGCGTTTCGGAAGTGGTCTGTAGAGTAAGGCCCAGCGGAGGGCAAGCCGACTGCAAATAATCCACGAAGCTTTGTAAGCAGCGATCCTCCCCTCGGCCGATATATCCCTAGGACCTTGACTTTGGGGCATTCCTTACGAAAGTCTTCGACCGCAGACTCCGATGAAGTATCCCCGAAGCTAAGGACGTGACACTCGTGTTCAGAACTAAGCGCTTGCAACAGCCCAAAGGGCTTCCACCGAATGCCGTTCGAAACAGGATATGGAAATTCTTGTAGGACAAAAAGGATTCTCAAGGTCGTAATCAGTTTCTCGAATGCACTTTATGCAAATCTGATATCAGTTCGAGCCGGGGATCCTGCTGTAGCGGAAGAAACTTTCCTTCATGTCGACGCGAGCACTAAGCGCACTTCTCTTCTCTTACATCTGCCAGATCTTAGGGTAAACTTTTTTCTTTATTCTAGTCAAAGCCGTCTGCCCGCTTTACTCAAGAAATCGCATCACGTTAGCAGCGGCCCGGCGGCTCAGGGTATTGCCGGTCGAGCCTTTCGCAAATTTACTCCTTAAGGGCAAGTTGCGATAAGTCGGCAAAATGTTGGTGATAAACTGACTTCCAACAAGAAGTTTTACGTCAGGCCGTTAGTTCACGCGATCGTAGCCTACGTGAGAACCGGGAACGACGAACAGACCAACGAATTAAGAGCTCTGCAAACGTCAACGAAACTCCGGTCATAAACACGAGCCATCCCATGCGGTCAAGAACGCCATCCGAGCACGCGTACACCAACAGTAACAGAAACAAGGCTTGCGCGACTGAATGGGACCAGAACTGCGCAAATCTCAATGCGTTCCAAACAAATTGCACTCCGATGACAAACGCAACGATACCGACGAGCACGAACATATTCCCGCCAACGAGGTAGAACCACCCTACCAAGGATGGCGCGGTCGAAGTCACAGAATCGGGGGGCAGGTTCATTATTTCGGCGTTGAAGACCGCCGTCACGTCGAACATATGAAACAATCCCAGTGGGCGGATGTCGCTGTCCACGATTTCCAGCAGGCTGTCCAGGCCAGTGACTCGAAAAATTAAAGTGTGGCCGGTAACCGACAATATATCGCCAGTCACATCAGTATCAGGGACGGCGACTAGACCCTCTCTAATGGCAGAGACTATAGAAAAGGAGTCCGACGCGGCCCTCGCGTACCTGTACGCTGTAACTATCGGAAACAAAAGGAGCGCGACGAACACGCCTCCCAAAAGTACTTGCAACCGACGACGGGTGAGACGGCAGGTGACCGTCAGTAGAAATATTAACCCCAATAGAGCGAATAGCAATGATGACCGGCTCGAGCGTAAGAGAGTCTCCGAAACCCCATAGAAGAGGAGCAACACAATCCCTGCATTAAAGCTCTTTCTGAGATGATAACGATCGGTAGTCCATATCAACAAAAGGATTAGAGCTGGCAGGATAGTAGCACGCATATAATACACAACGCCTGCCAAGCGAAATGGCAACGTAACCATTTCTGCACCCAAAACTGCGATTTGCGTACTCCAGGAAACATATCCCAGGACCACCTCGAGCGAGGGGATGATGAACAGCAGCAGTCGCGCCAGGGATTTTGCCTCTTCGATCCTTAACTCTTGAGGTGCCTGTGCAGATCGAGCTCGTCTGTTTTGACCCAGGAGCACGTAGGATGTTATACAAAATGCGGAGAAGCTCAGAACTGTCGTTCTGTAAACTCTCAGGAGGGTGGCCACACCAACGGTTTGAGTCACCACAATCTGTCCGGTAGACGTTGGATCCAAAACCAGCAGAAAAAACTGCAGGAAGTACCCCACTCCAAAGATCGCGAGCAGTATCCAGATCGGAAGGGTGGCTCCGATGGATCGATTGAGCCGCCATAGCAAGACTTCGCAACAACACAACGAGAGGAGCGTGTAGAGGAAGTACTCGGCACCATCCACTGAGAATTCTTGATATGTGTATAGGTATCCTATGCCGAAGAAGAGGCACACCAGAGTACCGAACAGAGCGTTTGGCTTCATTTGGTCACCCGACCACTCAGACTCTTGCTCTAACACTGAGCGGTGAGATCTCCGCTCGAGACTGAGAGCCGGAAAGCGTTGAGGACAAATTGGATATCAACCACTGGCATTCGCGGTATCAAGAAGGCGCGCATGCGCGCCGAACTTAGATTGGATCCCCCGATTCATGAGCGGCCTCACCGACCTACGAATGCCATTCAAGCCGGATAGCACGTAGTAGATGGGAGGCAGGTGTTGGGCTGTCCAAGATAGACCTTGCAATAGCAGAGCTTGGCAGCGGCGATGATAATCGTGGCCCAAAATCGCGGCGGCTTGCTCAACCCCTCGCCAGTCCCTATTGACGATGAATGACAGCCCTCCTAGGGGAATGTAATTACTCCGAAAGAAGTGGAGCATGGATTCCTTGGAATATAACCGGACATCGTACGGGATACGTTCATCCTCCACCATGTTACGGATCATCTTTTGCCATGCAGGCCATAGTGATTCCAGGCGTTGGGTGCTCGTCAAGGAGGTCGGGTGAGAAACAAAGACGGCGCCCGGCTCTCGCGAGATCACAATCGGCCATCGGGCGGCGGTCCTGAGCTCGTAATCGAGATCCGCAGGTGCGCCTGTTTCTTCGTCCAGGCTTCCCACCTTCTCCATGACTTCTCGACGAAACAAGATTGCCGTCCACTCCGGATGGCAGTATTTCAGCATGGCCCTCAAACCTTCTGGCGCCGGATAGAATCCTGCCTGCCAGGCAAGGAGAGGCACACACATTACTTTTCCAGTTTCGTCAATGTGGATTGTGGCAAGGCTCGAAAAAATCGCCTCCGGGTGTTTTCCGAAACCTTCAAGTGCTTTCTGCAAGAAATCGGGCAACAAGATGTCATCATCCGACAAGAGCGAGAAGAAGGGCGTGTCAACTTTTTCCATGCCGTAAGAAAAGTTCCTCAAGGCCCCGATGTTTTCAGCATGGCAATGGTATTTTACGCGCGGATCGCTCTCGGCCAACTCGCGGACAACAGCCGCCGTTTCGTCCCCTGAAGCGTTGTCGTATACACAGACTTGGAGATGAGGGTAGGTCTGTGCCAACACGCTCTTGATTGCGCGCCGCAGGAGTTTTGGCCGGCGGTAGGTTGGTATGACGGTTGTGACCATGGCCTCTGAATTTGAGCAAGCCATTCAGAACTCTTCCGCGTACTTTGCACGACAATTGCGAACCAGGCCTTCGAAAGAACTCCGCAGCTCGTCGCCAATCATTACGTAGCCCGCGGCCAGGAAACCGGCCGACGCAGCGGCGTAAGCCAAGATCAAGAAGACTCCAGAATCGGCCCGTTCGAGATCAAGAACGGCCCACGCCGTTCCGTAAGTGAGTCCCGTGCTCATCAAAATCCTCAAAATCTGGCGATACCATTTCCATGTGGGAATGCCCAAGCATTCCGAGCAAATGCGAGGTACCTGATACGCGTAAGCAAAAAGATGGTAGAACACCCACGACAAGCCAGCGCCGTTGAGACCAAAAAAGTAAATCAGAGCTCCTGTCACCGGCAAGACAACAAAAAGTGCATACAGATTCGTGCGTGCCGCAATATCCGGCCTTCCGGCAGCTAAGGAAAATACGTAAGGCGTGGTTAGCGTGCCATTCATGTAGAAACCGACGCAAAGAAACGCAAAAGGCAACTGTAACGTCTTCGCGCCATCCGGATTGAATAGATAGGTGAAGAGCGGGCGGGCAGCGAAAAGAACTGCCGCAAAAAGGGGAACCGTGGCGAAGCAGATAAGGTCCTGCAACTTGTGGTATTGGGCCATCAAGCTGGCTCGCTCCCCGCTCTTGAACAGTGCGGAAAGGTTAGGAAAAGCTGCCTGGGAAACCGCGCTGGTCATCATGGTAGTGCGAGAAACCGCTCCGTAGGCAACGGTGTACATACCAAATAAACCGATAGGCAGAAGCTTGCTAACCATCACCTTATCAAGTTGGGTGTGGATCATCACTAGCAGTGAGATCAGAGCCATATGTGATGTGAATGTGAAATTTCGAGGGATCACGGAGAATGAGAACCCGGGACGCAATGAACTCCACGAGAAGAAGTGAGCACAGGCCAGCCAATAAGCGACGACCGCGAGACCATAACACGCTGACATCCAATAGACCACCTGCAGTAAACCACCTCCCCAAAGCAAAATAGCAATCGTGCCGAACTGCTGAAGCGCGCTGGCAGACACGTCGATGAAATTGGTGAATTCCATCCGCTCCACACCACGCAGAATGCTGGTGTAAAAAGAGCGGGGCAGCGCGACGAACGACGAGATCCCGAGAATCCTCAGAACTTTTATTGCGGTACCCGCGTCGAGGTTCTCGAGATGAATCCATCGTTCCACAAGCATCGGCGCGCCGCAGTAAATGGCGATAGCGAACAGCAGGTACGCACCCCAATAACACAAAGATGCCATCCGGAGAAGATCCCGAATGTACCCAGGCTCGGTCTTGAAGTGCGCGGAGACTTCGCGCACGGTCGTTTCGCAAATTCCCATTCCTAGTACGCTGGTCAGGAGAACATTCAAAGTGAGCGTGAAATATAGGATTCCCAAGGCATCTTCACCCAGCTGCTTGAAGACGACTTTTACAGCTACAAATCCCAGGATCAGCAACAAGCTCTGGCCGGTGAGGTTATAGAAGATATTTTTGGAAAGCTTCGACATTTCCATTATTTTTTTCTTAGATATCCATCAGGCCAATACGTCGTGCCCACGCGATTACGTTCCGGGTCAAGTTCAAATTCAGGATGTGAGGCCAAAAATTCTTGAACCGCAACCTTGGGGTTGTCTCTTGTCCACTCGGTACTTCCACCCGGCACATCGGAGAGCTCCTCCATGATGCCGTCCTCGACAATGACATAACTCCCGGAGGTGGCGAGCGGTCCGTAGAGCTCAAGTTCTTGACGGACGTGGTCTTTTGTGTGGTTCGAATCCAGAATGATCATCACCTTTTCATTCGGAGAAATGAGTCCCCGGACCTCTTCAAGAGTTTTGGGCGCAATGGAACTTCGCTCAATCAAGCTTATCCGCCTCTTAAGCGGGTGGCTTTCGATCGCGCTGCGGTTATGCGGTCTGATCTCAATGTCAATGGAAATCAGCCGGCCATGCCCGAGAATTTCAAATAGGCTCGCAAAAAAAATGCTGGATCCACCATGCGCAATGCCAGTCTCTACGATGACATCCGGCCGGACTTTGTAGATTAGCTCTTGAACCCTGAGCAAGTCCTCTGGCAACTGAATGACGGGTCGCCCCATCCACGAGAAGTTATAGGAATATTTGGCGGCCCAGCCGAGCTTGACCCATAAGTGCGAAATCGTTTGGAACGCCTCGGCGGCATAAAGAGGAAACGTGCACGATTCATTGTCGGGATATGTGACAGACAGCGTTTTCTCTTCCAAGTCAACAAGTACGCTACGGATCAGTTTCAACGTCGCTCCGCTACAATGAAAAGATTGGAATTTCCAGCGATAGCCCCGCTAGTATCGCTCGGTTCTCTTCGAGGTAATTGGGATTCATATTCACGATACCCGCTATATTCCCGCCCTGCTCTTTCAGGTAGCCAGGAGACACGATCCTGTGGCCTGTGCCCGGGACGAATTTTCCTTGTTTGGCGGGATTAATATCTACGAGATACCGAACGCGGTCGTTTCCAGGGTCAATGGTGTTTACCAAGGTCGTCCCTTTTGCTGCCGCCCCCCATATCGCGCACCCTCCCGCTCTGTTGAAAGCGTTGATTTTCGCTGCGCACGTTTCCATCCGCTGCTTCAGCTGCGCCTGGAACGATTGGATCTTTGACCATAGATTTTGAACAAAACACGGCGTTGCTAATTCCGGCGTTCTACTGGCCGAAGCGGGTTTTGCTTCTACGGAGATGTATTGCCCGTCGAAAATTGAATACGACTCCAGAACGTCAAACCCTGCCTCGCGGAATGCCCAAGTAAGGCTTTCTGGCGTGAAATAGGAACAATGTTCGTAGAAAAAATCCCAAAACGTAACGGTGTCGAGAATCCACGGCAGAGTCGGAGTCTCGAAGAATACATGCGAATTCATCCGATCCCCGAGCCCCCTCCGCACCGCACGGAGCATTTCCAAGGGAGATTGCACGTGTTCGATGACGTGACGGCAACACACAAAATCCGGAGCATAATGATTCTGATCGAAATCATAAAATGATCGAACAAATCGCACCGCGCCTTGCTCGGTCATATCAGGGCCTATGTAGCTGGGGTCGAAGCCGATGCCCAGGTTTCTTCCATTCCTGCAAAGCAATCGAAGAAATTCGCCCTTCCCGCAACCCACCTCAACCACCGTTTTGTCCCGCAGATCATATTTTGTGACAAGGGATTCTCCTAGTTCTGCCATGTAACCCTTGAAGTACGGAGAGAAGCTCTGGGTATTGTCATACGCAGCGGAATATCTAAGCCTGGTCGGATCGAAGGCTGCGTTAAAGACAAAACCGCAAGCCTTACAAAAAGCCAACACAAGATCCCCGCGCGTAAAATTGCGCGCTTCCTCCGCATCGGCGCACACCACGTTCTGGTGCACAGGTACACCCCTCCTCTCAAAGAAAATCTCAGTGTTCGGGCTTGTACAAAGGGGGCAGAGTTGATCTATCACGAGTTTATCGTTGATCTCCACCATTCACATGTGTTTGCCACGCCGTCTTTAAGAGACACGGAAGGCTTCCACCCAACCACCCTTGTCAGTTTGCGGACATCTGCTAGCAACACGGGTGGTTCATGGGGATCTGCAGAGGAGCTTTCTAGCGCGACGTTCTCTTCTCGATGCAAGTGCTGCGCAATAGTTTCCACGATGGTCCGTATCTTCACTGGTTCCCCTGAGCCAATATTCACAGGACCCGAAAGATCGCTTTTTGAGACGGCCCATACCGCCGATGCCACATCATCTACGTGGAGAAAATCGCGGATCCGTTCTCCGTTACTACACGAAGCGCGCTCCCCTTTCAGCAAAGCTAGAATCACATGAGGTACTAACCGTTCTTTGGCCTCGGTTGGGCCATACAAGTAGAAAAAGCGCGTCCAGGCAAATTGGATTCCCGCTTGCATACAAAAAACTTGTAGAATTTCGCGTACTGCATTCTTGCAAACGCCATACAGGCCACGCGGCTTCAGAGGAGTCGTATCCTCGGAAAGGTATCCGTAATCCCAATCATACTCGGCGCAAGAGCCTGCGGCTACGAGTCGGGAACAGCCGGTAGCAGCGAGCGAACGGGCTAAGGCAAGGGTCATGGTCACGCAGTCCAGGTTCTGGTTGGCCGTCCAATACCTCCCAGGGACGGTGTACCACGCGAGGTGAATTGCGCAATCAGGACGTGCCGCGAAAACTAGATTTTGCATAGCACTCGCGTCACGCAAGTCGAGTTCAACTACAGTCAGGCGTTCACGAACGTGCGCAAGCCGGTCGGCGGACTCACTCGGTCGGATAGCGGCCCAAACGGCATGTCCATCCTCCACAATCCGTCTCGTTACGTGTGAGCCGATGAACCCAGCCGCCCCAGTCACTAGAACTCTCATCTCTCGTAATTTCCACTACTGATACTTCACTTCCCAATTGTAAGGGATGGAATTGTCGAGCGGATCCATGCGCAGAGACCGGGAGGGATCGTGGGGATGCGTACAACAGTTCGCGACAATCGCGTTGGGGGCGCTCATTCCCTTGAACCCGTTCCACACGTTCGGCGGGATGATGACCAGGCTATAGTTATCCTGCCCTAGGAAAACTTCCATCAACTCGCCCTTGGTCGAAAAGCCCTCTCGGTCATCATATAAGACCAGCTTTATGCGTCCCTCGATACACACATAATTCAGCGTCATCTCCTGATGCTTGTGCCAGCCCTTGATGACTCCCGGATACACGGTCGAAAAGTAAATTTCTCCAAACTGGCGAAAATGCGGGTCCGTACATTTGAGCATGTGAAGGAGCGTTCCACGTTCGTCCGGAATTCGACGAAGCGGGATGACTTGCACTCCATCGATCACGACTAGACCACCCTCGGTTCTGGCACGGGAATAATGAAGCGACCTCCGTGCCGACGGTATTCGGCCTGCTGCTCCATAATCTCGTCGGCAAAATTCCAAGTGAGCAGCAGGACAAAGTCGGGCAACTCCGTCATGAGTCTTGCTGGGGGATAAATCGGCAGCCTTACGCCCGGCATGTAACGGCCCTGCTTGTACGTGCTGCGATCCACGACGAATTGCAATGTCTCGCGTCCAACTTCGCAGTAATTCAAGAGCGTACTGCCTTTGGCGGCGGCGCCGTAAGCAGCCAATTTCTTGCCGTTCTTGATTAGATGACTTAATAACTCTCGAAGATCGAGCTTCAGTTTTTCGACACGTCGAGCAAAATCTTTATAAAAGGACAACTGATCGACCCCGCGGGCGCGCTCCTGTGCAATCATGGCCGTCACCGAGTCACTGCGCTTTGCCGATCTACGCGGGCTGACGAACACGCGTAACGAGCCTCCATGAATTGGCAGCCGTTCCACGTCTTGCAGAGTCAATCCATGACGATCGAAGAGGCGATCCAGCGCAATTATAGAGAAGTAGCAAAGGTGCTCATGGTAGATAGTGTCAAATTCACATCGATCGATCATCTGCGCGACATACGGGACCTCGATAACCGCCACACCGTCGTCACTGAGAAAAATGCGCATCCCCTCGACCACACCGTTCAAGTCCGGCACATGTGCCAAGACATTGTTTGCGTGGATAACGTCCGCGCGCTTTCCTTCCTGCCGCAATCTTTGCGCCAACTCAATGCCGAAGAATTCGCGTAAGGTCGGGATACCGCGGTCCTTCTCAGCAACCTGTGCCACATTGGCGGCCGGTTCGATTCCCAATACTGGCACCCCTGCCCGCTGGTAAGATTGGAGCAGATACCCGTCGTTACTGGCAATCTCGGCCACCAACTTGCCGGGACCTAACTTCCGCGAACTTATCAGTCGTCCGGCAATCGACTCGGCATTTCGAACCGTTGTGTCCGAAAACGATGAGAAGTACGGGTAGCTGGTGAACATCGTTGCAGGCGGAACGCTCTCCAGGATCTGTACCAAGGAGCATTCTGCGCAGAAGGCGAGCTCGAGTGGGAAGAAGGGCTCGGGCAACTGCAATTGGTCGCGCGTCAGCAAAGCATTCGCCAGGGGTGTCTGCCCTAACGACAGGACCGAGTGCAGGCCGCCGCAACCACAGGCGCGACACACCAGGTTCGCAGTCCTCAACTGCACTCACCTCCTAGGTATTTCGAATACCAGGCGACGGTTTCTTTCAACCCTTCCTCCAAGTTGTAAGATGTCTTCCATCCCAGCACCCGTTTCGCCTTCTCCGAACAAAGGTACTGATTACGAATCTCACCGTTCGCTTCGTTGAGCACTTTGGCCTTGATGTGGCCGCAATTCATTGCCTCTCGAATCTTGTCAACGATTCCCATAACCGTAACTCTGGACTCATTGCTGAAATTGAATGCCTCGCCCCGCACTTCAACTGAATCCAGCCGTTCTGCCAGAAGTAGGTACGCGCAGGAAACATCCTTTACGTAAACATAATCGCGGAGGAACTGACCGTCGCTGCGAAGAATCGGCGGCTCACCACGGAAGAGTGAGCGAATCGTTCCTGGAACAATTCGGCTCCAATTGAGGTCCCCACCTCCGTATATGTTGCCACAGCGGGCAATCCCGACCGGCACCCCGTATGCGTGAAAATATGACTTTGCAATCAGATCGGCACAGCTCTTGGATACTTCGTAAGGATAGCGGCCTGCCAGGCACATATTCTCGGTATAAGGAAGCTCGGTGTGTTCTCCGTACGCTTTATCGCTTGAGGCAACAACAACACGCTGCACAAGGTCCGGATGGATCCGACAAACTTCGAGCAAATTCCAGGTGCCCCGCACATTTACCTCAAAGGTCGATAAGGGAGACCGTTGTGCAACTGTGACGATTGCCTGGGCGCCGAGATGAAAAACGGTGTCAACCTCGTGCGCCACAATGGCGCGTTCCAGCGTATGAAAATCCTCCAGAGCCCCATTTACAATATGCACCCGATGGATCGTACCGCTTCGGCTGAGCTCCGAGTGCGGATCCGAATCCAGGACCAGTGCAACGACATAAGCCCCCCGAATCACCAGTTCCTTCACGACCCAAGAGCCCAAGATCCCTGTGGCCCCGGTGACAAAGACGCGTTTGCTTTGCCAATAGGTTGTGTTGTTGTTCATTTCTCCCAAACCATCCAAGGAGCGCCTTTCTTGCACAGCTCGTTCAAAGCGACTGAGTCGCGATAGGTATCCATGCAGCGCCAGAAACCCTTGTGGATATAGCTCATCAACTGCCCATCGCGAACCAGGCGTTCCAGCGGGTCGCGTTCCAGCACGCAATCGTCCTTGGGGCTGAGATACTCGAGGAAGCGGCGCTGAAATACAAAAAAGCCTCCACTGATGTAACCGTTATCTGACGGTGGCTTCTCGCTGAACACTTTGACCCGCCCGCCATCCACAGCAAGCTCTCCATATCTTGAAATTGGGAGAACTCCCGTCACGGTAGCAAGCTTCCCATGTTGTTTGTGAAACTCTACCAGGTTTCCAATTTCAAGGTCGGCCACCCCATCTCCATAAGTCAGCATGAAATTGTCGCCTTCGATATAACGTTCGATTCGCTTGACCCGCGCCCCAGTGTTCGCCTCCAACCCGGTCTCGGCGAAGGTAACGGTCCAATCCTGCACGCCATTCGAATTGTGGAATTGGATGTGATCTTTTGAACCAAGGCGCATGGTAAAGTCGCTGGTCATAGTTCGATAATTCAGGAAATACTCTTTAATCATGTAGCCTTTGTAGCCCAGGCATAACACGAAATTTGTGAAACCATAGGTCGAATACATCTTCATGATGTGCCACAGGATCGGTTTCCCGCCGATTTCAACCAGTGGCTTGGGGCGATACTCGGTTTCCTCACGGAGGCGGGTTCCCATTCCTCCGCACAAGATCACGACCTGCATGCTCATAAGTTATTGAGTTCGCTTTTTTTCCAAGGCATTTAAGTCAAATTCGGTTTCGTTATAGCCCGCAATCGAGGTGCTTTGAAGCCCACGATTCTTCTACAGGTTGATGGCAAATCGAAGACGTTGCGCTAGCAAAATGCATTCGATATCTCCGCAAGCTCAGAGAATTCTGCTATAAGCGCGGCAAACCGATCTAGCCTCGCGCTCCAGCGCCTGGGCCACGTCTAGAGGGCCTCGACGTCTGCAGCGTCAACCTCGACGGCAACAGATCGCGCAATAAGCTCGAGCGAAAGAACAAAGCGGAAGACACCCTTCTTGCGAATCAGAATTCCTTCGGTGCCCCGCAGTGGTCCGCGCACCATCCGCACTCGACGGCCGATTGCCAGGTAAGGATGAGGCTCGGCGCACAACTGCCCCCTCAATCCCGCCCGCAAAGCATCCACCTGTTCGTCCGGGAGCGCCGCGGGCAGACCGCCGAACCCCACCAGCCGTGCGACGCCTGGAACTTGAAGCACCTGAAGCCGATCACGAAGCGCCAGGTGCACTAAGACGTATCCAGGGAACAGCGGGAGTTCAAGTCGCACCTGGCGGTCTTCCCAGCGGCGGACGGAACTGTAAAGCGGTAAGAAACCCTCCATCCCCCGCCGCCCAAGCTCTACGGCGACTGTCTTCTCGTGATTTGCAGAAGTGCAGGCCGCGTACCAGCAGACCCTTGCGAGGGTGTCGTGCAAACTAAGTTCGCTGAAATTTTCTTTCGCGAATGTCGTAGTCACACACATTGCCTTCGCCTCCACCCAGATGCAGCTTCGCCCCGTCACTTACAGGGAAAATGTGACCTAACCCTAATTGCATCTATATATTGGAAAAATCCCCGCAATTACGCTGACGCCGCCTTACCCCGTTCGTCAGCTTGCTTCCCACTCGAACTTGAACGCCCATTTGCGCCCGTATTCCCATTCGAACCGCTCGCGTTCACCCACGGCATCCCTGCTCTCACGGTTCCGAAAATTTCCTGGGCGAATTTCATTCCGGGATCGTGCGGGTCAATCTGGCGCCAACGCGCGGTCCCAAATACCCAAGCCGCTCCCAACAGCACGGAGCAGGCCGCTCCCGCTATTATGATCAGCGTGCGCGGGGGAAAGGACTTGCGTTCCGGCACCTCCGGCTGATCCAACACCTTTACCGAAGGAATTTCCTTTGCCTCTTGGACTTTTGCCAGTTCAAATTGCTTCGTAAGGGTCTCGTAAACAACTTCCTCCACCTTCAGCTGGCGGAATTTATCTGCGAACGGCACTCCCAAAATTGGCAATTGCCGCAAGGTTGGATAGGTATTGTCTGATGCGTTTTGATCGCTGCCGGGGACATTTTCGCTGTACGTGCCTCCCAGTTTCTGCAGCTGATTGCGAAGCTCAGCGATGCGAGCCTGCGTCGAGCGCACACGAATGTTGTTGTCGGAATAGATCTGCCTTAACCCTTCCAGTTGCGACTCCGCACCAATCAGCTGGCCTTGCAATGATGCGGCGCCTTCCACCATGGCCCTGCCCTGAGCGGAGATGTCGAGCGTCGCGTGCTTGCTCGAAAACTGGCTGAAATCTTTTTCCGCTGATTCCAGCTCGACTTTAATTTTGTCCAGGCGCCCTTCCAGAAATACACGCTCGCGATGCGCGGCCGAGGTATTCAGTTTCGCGGTGAGAACGTCGAGCTCCTCTATGTACGCGCCGGCCATGGCCGCCGCGCGCTTTGCATCGTGATCGGTCACAACCAACGTGATCACGCCACTCTTGCGGTCCTCGGTTATTTCCGTGTTTCGCTCCAGCCGTTTTCGCGCTGATTCCTCCAGTCGCGTCCAATACACTTTCTTCAGGTCGAATCGTTGGATAATGCCATCTTGCGCCGTGCGGCTGTGCATCACGGCTATGAACATCGCTCCCGTCGTCTTCGCTCCCAGCAGCTCGCTTGCAAGGGAACCCAGCCCGCCAGAGCTTCCGTTCTGGCCGCCGCTGAGCATCGCCATAAGAGCCATTCCGCCGCCTGACTGCTGATCGGGAGGCATCAGGCGCGCGGTGGATTCGTACTCGCTGGGAATGAGAAACGCGATAAGCGTCGCGAGCAAAAATCCCAGCACCGCACAACGCCCGAGAAACCGGCGCATGCCCCACAACAAACGCAGTCTTGGCAAAACCGGCTCGCGGACCGGGTTCTCGTTCCAGTCCGGAGCGAACTTCGCCTTAGCGTCCAGCGCCTCCTCCATCACCGCGTGCGACTTGGGCGATGTCTGCATCAATTCCACGCCCTCCCGATTCCACTTGCATTCATGGAGCTGAAACCCCATCTGCTTGAACGTTGCTGCTCGGCTGCCGCGTCAAGTGCAGCGGCAACTCTACATTCCGCGGCTGATAACTGATCCCTACCGACGACGTCCAATTCGTCTGCCGCGTGGATGCCAGCACCGGAGCGAGCCATGTCTCGTGTTGCACGGACGCTGAAATGTTCAAAACTCCTCGCATCCAAAAATTTGTTTTGACCCACTCGTCGTTGACGCTCTCGCCCTGCGGAATGAAGTCAGGCGCGACCGTCGCGTGCCGGTAACCGACTTGCAGCGAGCTCTTCGGGGTAAACCAGTAGTTGCTCCACGCCTGTATGCCGGTTCCCTCTCTGCCGATCCAGCTGCCGAGTATGTTGCCTTTGTTGGTATACATATCGCGGTAGAAACCGTCGTAGTAGATGTACTGTCCGTTCCGGGCCGAGGACACGGAATTCGTGTTGGTGCTCTCCACCCTTAGGTCCAGCTTCGATATCTTCGGAAAATGCGTGAGATAGATGCCCGTATCAATCCCTGCGCGGCGCGGAGAAGCGAGCGGCGAAGGGTCGTCGTCCGAAATCGAATCAGAATAAATGGACAGCCAATCGCGCACGAATGGCAGCCGGTAACTAAAATAAAATCCGCCATAGCGTTTTCCGGGATTGTCATTAGACGCGTACAGCACTGACGAATGTAAATAATCGAAGTAGCTGTTAAAAACGGCCGCGGGCGTCAGCGCACGCCCCACTCCCCCAAATTCCGCGGTCCGGGAAAAACCTAGCTCCAAATTGGGCGTCGGTTTCAAGGTGATCACCTCGCCGTGGACCATGGGCCGCGGCGGATAATCGTTCCCCGAAAGCTTGCCCACAAAGAAATCCGTCTTTATCGGCCCCAGCCAATGAAAAATCCAGGGAAGGACGAAGGGCTTGGTCCGGCTCGCCCGAAACATATAAATAGGCTCCGCGTTGTCGCTGAAAATCAGAACGCTGCCTTCTCCAGGCCCCCACCACAGGCTTTGTTTGCCGAACGCAAAATTCCAATCCGCAACCTTCGCGGCGAGGTATGTATCCAACAGGCGAAATTGATTAGCCGCGGGAATCGGGGCGGCCTGCTGCACCGGAGTGGCATCCAGCGTTGCGATCAGGTTCTGTGTGGACTGGGAAAATCCTGGCGCCGAGGGTGCATGCTGATATTCGCCACGCACATAGAGTGTGAAGCGCCCCCAACTGCCATACCCGGAGAATCCGTCATAGGAGTTAATCCCCTGCTGGTACGGGCGCCCGTAGTTATTAACGATGGTCTGTCCGAAATGGCGGCTATCGTTCAGAGGCAGGCCGCTAATACCCGTGGTGACGCCGTAAAGCGATTCGAGTCGCCCTGTTACTTCGCCGCCACCACCGCCCGCCGTCTCTAGATCGCTCGCGAATTCCCTTTCCAACGCGTAATAAAGTTTCGCCGCTTCTCCCGAGTTCGCTTCACCCGCGAATGCAATGCGGTCGTTGGCCTCCTCCACCAAGTGCGCGCATTCAATGCGCGTCCACGGACGCTGTCCCAGATATGCCAGACGAATGTAGCCCAGGGCCGCAAGTCGTTCGATGGCCGGATAAATCCAACTATCGAGTTCGACGAAGGGCGATCCCGTGGGCGCGGCACGTCTCGCAGGGCTCACATCGCTCGATTCCGCGTAGGTTTCCCATTCTCCGCCGCCGACTTCGGGATCGTGATGCCGGCGATACACTTGTTGCCCTATAAACCATCCGAGCGTACTTCCGATGAGGACGTCCGTCGGAAAATGCTGCTTGGCATCTATGCGCGCCGCTCCTATAGCTGCCGCCATTCCGTAGCTCACAAGGCTCACGTACGGGCTGGGGTATTCGTGCGCGATCACACCCGCAATCGCCCACGCGATGGCGGCGTGCTCGGAGGGAAACGAATCGTCGCTCTTCCAGAAATTCCCCTGGTAGTTGTCCTGCAGCGGTCGTTCCCTCCCAAAGGCGTATTTGAGCGCGTAGGAGGCTGCCGTGGCGTTCGCGGCCGCTTCAAGGGCAAGAAACCCTGTTTCGCGTTTGTGATCGTTGTGCGTAAAGTGGCCCCAAAGATAGAGTCCACCGGCAGCCGCTGCCAGCGAGGCCACTCCATAGTTCGAAAAATCATCGGCGTTCTTCAGCCGGCTCGGAGAATTGGAGAGATGTTTGCTGAATTCTGTGTCGGTCGCCAGCATCGCACCGGTCGCCACGCCCAGCGGCAACAGCCAATCAACGTCCACCAATCGCAGGTGTGCCGGAGCCGTCCATATCGCTTCTTGGTCCTTCGCAAATCGGCGGAAGAGGTGCCGGCCCAGCGTGGTGTCGTAGTCCTGCGTGAAATCCGCCGAGAAGTTCTTCGTAAAATCTGACGTGGAATTCGTCGCCGCACTTGCCGTCTGCGCCGCAATCCCCGGCGTAGTGTTGGGCGCACCGTCCGGCGCTGCATCCATCGCGTCCGTCTGTGAATCGGCGGCGCTCTCTTGCGGGCCGACGTCCGGAACCGGCTGTACGCCAGCAGCCTTCGCTTGTTTGCTCGCAGTGGCTTCCTGCGGCGCCGACTGAGGGAAACAAGTCGCGCTAGCCGTCGGTGCGATCAGTAAGAAGAAACTCAACACGTACCTGCACCATCCTCGTGTCATTCCTGGATCTCTCGATCTAATAGTGCGCCGCGATAAACGCCGTGGACGCGATCGACGACGCCACCTGCGCCGCCAGGAAAACCGTCTGCCACTGTATGCCGCCGCCGACGGCCTTCTCCGGAACCACTACCGTGTCGCCAGGACGCAACTCCGCACTCAGAGATTCCCCACTCCACAATCCTTGGTTAGACCCGAGCACCGAGCCATCCGCGCGAATCACAAAAATCGCTTTCTTGTTTGCTAATTGCGTGGGACCGCCCGATTGGCTCAAATACCACGACGCACTCTTTCCCGGACGATACGAAACGGCCGTTGGGTTGTAGACTTGGCCTGTAACCATCACGTAGCTCGGCTTTTTCGGAATTTCGATCAAATCTCCCGCTCGCACCTCCACATCCGCGTTCGTGTTTTGCCATTGGGGGATGTCTGCCGAAATCCGTATGGCCACACGCCCCGTCGGTGGATTTGAATTCAATTGTTCCAGCGCCGTCTGCCACTGCTGCAACGCCAGATCTTTCGCTCTTTTCTTATCCGGATCGGATTCCGGCAGAAGTTGCAGATTGGACTGCTCATCTTTCACACGCAGAATCATTTGGTTTTGGTCTTTCGCCTCCAGCTCGCGCACTTGCACCCGTCGCAGCACCGCACCATAGGGGTAACCGTCAGGCTGGAAACCTCCGGCCCGTTCGAGAATCGAACTCAGCTTTTCGCCGGGACGAATCCCGTATGTTCCTGGGTTTCTCACTTCGCCTTTCACGGTAATCGAGGCCCCCAGGTCGTTCCAACCGGGCAGCTGGCGAACGGTAAGCACGTCGCCGTTGTGAATAGGAATCGCCGCTTCTGGCCCCTTGGAAAGCGCGCTGGAAATCGAAATGGATTCGTGCTGCGCCGTCACCCCAGCCTGATTTCCGAACTGAAAATGTGTCAGGTCTGCGGTGTTCGTATCCGCGCTCGGCTTTAGCCCGCCACCCACCTGGAGCAAATCCGCGATGGTCATGTTCGTCGTGAGCGGGTAGCGTCCAGGCCTCGCCACTTCGCCCTGAACGTAAACAGTCGCCGGTTCCACCGCATCTGGATTGCGGTGAATCAGCAACCGGTCTCGCGGCTGCAGCACAATGTTCTCGGTGGGATCCCCGGCCAATGCATCATTGAGGTTTACGCTGAAGATCTTGAATTTCCCGTCCGGCAAAGACCTGAAAACCTGCGCATCCTCTTTCTGCGCGTCAGGGGCCAGTCCGCCGGCCAGATGGATTGCATCCCCCAATCGGATTTGGCCGGAGGTCCGATAAGTTCCGGGCGCTCGCACGTCTCCCCACACTGAAACAATCGGAGGATTCTCGAAGTCAAACCGGCTGAAGATTCGTACCGTATCCATCGGATGTAGCAGCGGTGCCTGCGACGGATCGGCAAGCGATTCAGCCAGATCAAAGCTCTCCACCGTCGGATGAAAATCCGGAGCGTTCAGACGAATGATTTCCGCGTAGTTGGTTGCGGGCTCGGGCAGCAGATCCTTATACGATGCGATCACATCCGTGACCCGCATATTCTCGCGATACGAGTACCGCCCCGGACGAATTACGTGGCCATCGAGATAAATCGCATCCTGGTTATACGAAGCAATCGGAAAAATCCTGATCCGATCGCCGTCCTGGATTTCGAAAGACTCCAGCTTCTTGGTCACTTCCGCCGCTTCGCCAATTTCGGGTATGTCCAAACCCAGCATCGTCTGCTTGTCGTGCGCCACCAGGCGTTGCACTTCGATGTGCCGCAGCGCAGCCGTAGGAAGCAGTCCGCCCGCGAGCTCCAGCACAGCCGCCAGGTTTTTTTCATCCTTCAACTCGTAAATCGCGGGACGGCGCACCATCCCTTCCACCGTAACCTGCGGCCCGATCGGCGGCACCAGAACGGTGTCGCCATTATCCAGGCGCCCCATGTCGCTTTTCACGCCGTGCAGCAACAAATCGTACAGATCCACGACCTGCACCAGCTGATTCCCTCGATAGTGCTTAACGATCCGCAGCGATCCTTTCGGAGTCGGCCCGCCGGCTGCGAATAACGCGTTCAGCGGCGTCGAAAGCGAGCTGATGTCGTACGCGCCCGGGTTCGCCACATCTCCTACTTCATAAATACGAATCGTTCGCAGCCGCGCTAGTGAAACCTCAGCGGACACATCGCGGAACTCAGTGCGCAATATCCGTTGCAAGTCTTGCTGCACGTCCGCCAAATTTCTGCCGCTCACCAGCACTGGCCCGGCCTCGGGAAGACTGATCCGCCCTTCCCGATCCACCGTGCGGAAAAATCGCTGTGAGACGCCGCCCCACAGATCAATCGAAAGTCCATCCCCTGGCCCCACCACGTAATCCGGACCGACCGGAAGATCCATGGGAATTAACTGCGGATCGCGAGTTCCGTTATCGAATACCTCGGAACCAAATCTTCTCGGTGTCGTAGGTCGAGGCACTGCCTGAAGGTACATGTCATAAAGTGACGGAATGTCGGTATACGGACTCTGCTTGCGCGCCATTTCAGCCGGTTCTATCAGCGCGTTTTGCCGAGATCTGCGTGAAGACGGTTGCACCGGAACAACTGGAGACATCCCAGACGACGGCGGCCCGTTCATGTCACGCCCGGAGCCCATATTTGCGAACGCAAGAGCCGCGCTAACAGGGTCCATTCCCATTCCGCCGCTCGCCATATCCCCGCCGCTCCGGTTTGTCGGCGATCCTCCGCCTCCGCCCAAGCCAGAACCGGACTGTTGGCTGTCGCCGCCGGCCAAAAGTTGCGCGAAAGGACTTCCCGACGCCGATCCGGATCCAGATCCAGATCCGAACTCCGATTGGTTCGAGCCCATTCCACCGAACAATTGCATGCCGGCCGAGCGGTCTCCCGGCTGGTCCGTTTGATAATTATTTAAGGGATCTCCGCTGGTCTGCATCAACAACCCGCGCTCCAGCGGGTTTGCGCCACCGTTTGGGAAGTTGGGAGGATTCGATTGCTCAGGAGTATTCAGTTGAGGTGCTTGGATTGCCGGGCTCTGCCGTCCCTGCGGACCTTCTTTATCAGCAGGCGAATTCGGCTGTGCGTTCGTACAGTCCCCGTCAATCTGGGAGTCGCAAGTGCGCGCGGTTTGCAAACTGTTTTGAAGGTTTTTTTGGTGCGCTGCTATCCGGTCCTCCTCTTGATGTTGGGCCAGCCATTTCGTGCGCTCCTGAACCAGAAGCTCCTGTTCCCTGCCAAGCGCCGATTCGGGATTAACTCTGGGTACAAGGAATCCATATTTCTGCACGATGGCTGTCGCAATCGAACGGAACTGGACATCGGTCTCCAAGCGCTCAAAGATGGCGTCGTTCGTCAGGTCTAAATCGCTGATGATTTGCCCGTGGTCCGTCGCGTCCTTGGCGACCCACCGCTTCAACTCGACCATCAGTCCGACTTCCGTGAGGAGAACCGACTTCAGCTCCGTCGCTGAGGCCGCCACACGGCTCAAATTGTCGCGGCCCAGGTCCGAGCCAAGCGGCTGAGGCGGGCGCTGATTTTGCGCTCGCGCCGCGCCGCACCCGAACCCCAGCGCGATCAAAGCGCAGATAAGTCCACGCGCGCTTTTCCCGGGAATTCGAATCGCTGTCGCGTTCTTCACTGCTCTTGCGTCACTCATATCAATCACAGGGCCTCAATTGATGGTGTGCATCTTTCCGCGAATAGCGCTCAGCACGCCCGCCTCGGAAGCTTCGATTTGATTCGACTCGATGCACAGCGACGTCCAATAAAACATCGAACTGTTCCGGTCAGCCGCAATCGCAATCACTCGCATTTGAGGATGATTTCGCAAGATTGATTTGCAAACATCCGGAAGACTGTTGGATCTCTCCAACGCCACGATCAAAAAGTCCGGGCGCGTTTCCTCCACGGCATGTTCCAATTCAGCCTCTTGCTGAATCTCACCAACAATCTCGATGTCCGGCTGATCCGAAATGGTTGCCATCACCAGTTCGCGGATCAATCGCGGCCGATTCGCTACTAGCACTCGGATGGGATTCATCAACGCCCTCCGCAACAACGGAATATTGGAAAAGGAGTATAGGGAGGGCTGCCGACAACCGGTAGGTTCAATTGCGGTTCAGAACAAGGCACAGAAGGCAACCAAGCAGATTCCTTGAGGGTGGGTGATTTCGTACCAATGCGAAAACCAAGAAAGTACCGATTCGTACCTTTGCGGAGAACTACTCAATCCGGTACCAGGTACCACGCCGTCTGGTATTTTTGTTCACATCGCAGTACACACGAGGTGTAAATACCCCCTAAACATTTGTCGGCCCAGTTCAGGCAGATCGGCACATCCCAAAACGCAACAACACGAGCGCAAATTCACGCCCTCATCGTTCCGCAAATCGAACCTGCCGACCACATAGAAAGAAATCGAGGGCGGAAATGACTAAGAAAACCTGCCCGAATCGGGCGATTGCTCCGATTCTCTCTTATTACCGGCAGGATGAAGCGGAACAGTCTACTGCGCTTTAGCGGCTGCACGAGCTGCACGGAGGGAGTGTCCCCCCACGGAATCAGTTTCCAAACAGCAGTATTTGAAACTTTCCAGACTCGTTCGACGGCACCAGGAGTTCGTGCGTCTTGGAATTCAGCGCCATCGTCTTCGACCCAGCGTGCGTGGGGATTCGTTGCACCGCGCTGTATGTATCAGGCGAGTCCTGATGGAACACGTCAATCGTTCCTTCTCCAGTGGAGTTGAAGATCAGGCCGGTGGCAGGGTCGAACGCACTCGCGTCCACGTGGTCGCCGATCGGCACGGTCACGATCACGTTTCCGGTGTCCGAGTTGACGACCGCCATCACCTTGCTGCGGCACCCGATGAAGAGCCGATGATTCACGCGATCAATCGCCATGCTGGACGGGCGCTGGCAGGGCGCGAGCGGCCAGCGATTCGTGACCTTCAATTCGTGTGCGTCAATGCGCAACGCTTCACTCTGATCCTCTAAGTTCACGAAGACATTTCCCGATCCGTCAGCTGCCGCGAACTCCGGGCCGCCGCCGAGAGCGATCGTGCCAACAACTTTGCCGCTGGCAGCGTCGATCACCGTGGAGCTGTCGCTCCCGCCGTTCATCGCAAAAACGCGGCGCGTGGATGGATCGTAAACAATGGCATCGGGTTTCTTGCCGGTCGGCACCTGAGAAACTGCTACAAGCGTCTTCAGGTCGAAAATCGTGACCCTGGAGGCCTGACCGTTGCTGATGAAACCGCGGCGTTCTTCCGGCGCGAGTGCGATGCCGTGAACTCCCGGCGTGTCTGGAATTTTCCCGATGACGCTGTTTGATGCCAGATCAATTACCTCCACCTGCGTCTCGTGCGACACAAATAGGCGCTGGGCGGGCTCATCCACCGTCAAGTAATCCCATCCGCCGGTTCCGCCAACTGGAATCGTTCTTAATAAGTGATAACCACCCGCTGCGAACAACGCGGCGATCGTGACGAGAACACAAGCGCAAGAGATCAGGGATTTGTTCAACGAAGCCTCACTTTAGTCGGAATGGAAAGCCTGGCTACCGACACGAACCCGCGCCGGAATCATGAAATGTTTTCCCGGCTTCCGCCACAAATTCCCACTCATAGCTCTTGGCGTGAAGCGTAAGCTTCAAAACGCCGAAGGTGTCCGCATTGCGAACCTCGCTTGTCAGCAGAGGCGTGGCGAACGGGCGATGATTCTTGCCGCCGGTACCTGCGACGAATTCACGAATGCCTTGAGCAGCGTCGGGCTTCCCTTCGGGATTCTGCGGCGCAAAACGTTCGTAATCGTGGTCGTGTCCGTTGACGACGACTGCGACTCGCGCCTCGTACAAATCCTGCCAAAACGCTTTCATCTCCGGATCATTGCCGTGCTTGGCGCCGGAACTGAATAGCGGCTTGTGCCAGTAAGCCAGGGTGCAAGCGGCAGGATGCGATTTCAGGTCGTCGCGCAGCCATTTTTCCTGGACGGAACCCTTCTGGCAGCCTCCGACTTCGGCGCATTCGCTATTGAGCACGACGATGTGCCACGTTCCGAGTTCGTAGCTGTAATAACCCCGGGATGGATCGCCCGCTGCAGCGCCGAAATAATCGAAGTACGGAGTTGCGCCTCCGGAATGGAACTCGTGGTTGCCGACCGAGGGGCGCGTCCGCCCCTTTTGCCTACCCCAGGTGGGATCGTAGCATTTGGCGAATTGCTCAGCAGTGCCGCCTTCGTAAGCGTTGTCACCCGCGGTGAAAACTGTGCCCGGAATACCGTCGAGAATTTTCGCGGTGGCTGCCGCGCCAGAAAGGTCCGCGCAGTCGGCTATATCCCCTGCGCCGACAAGGACCGCATCGGCTGGGCTCAACGCTTGTACCAACGCCGGTCGCGCGCCGGAACTGCCCGCTGGTCCCCGCGCGGAATCACTTCTTCCGCCGGCGCGACCGTCGTGGCCAAAGCTCGGTACGCGCGTTAAAAGCGCAAGTATAAACACGCTCAGAAACATGACCGATTTGCGGCCCGCGCCCACGACCATTCTCTTAACCTCGACAGAATTGTGAGACTCATCTTCACACCGCGTGAAAAACCGCGCCTCCCCGGTCTGATCAGCTGATCTATTCCAGCCGGCGTTTCCAATAGGCCTAGAACCTCAGCCGCAGCATGAATTGCAGCTGCCGCGCAAGTCCGGTGCCCACGTTGTCGTTGAAAAAGTTGTCGTTGTTATTGTTGTGGCCGTTGATCGTATTGATCTGTCCAAAGTTGCCGCTCCCGGCTGTGGTGCAAACGAACGGAGCTGCCGACGTGCAATTGAAGTCCAGAGTCAAATTGGAGGGATCGGCGAATTGAGTGTGATTGAAAATATTGAATGCCTGGAAGCCGAACTCCAGGGTGAATCTTTCCGTCAGCGGTGTCTCCTTCATCAGTTCGAAATCAACTTGCCAAATATTCAGAGTCCGAACCAGACCGTTGGATTCATCGCCATATCGGGTCAGGATGCCGCTGTTTGGATCGACGGGAGGCGCGGCAAATGCGTTCGCGTTGATGAGCTGATAGTTGTTGGCGGCAGTCGGAGTCACAGTCAACGGGATACCGGGAATCACGTCCGGACGCTCACTCGGGCCAGAGTTATTGTCGGGGATCTGATTCACGGGGATGTTCATGTAAACGGTGAGGGGATGGCCCGTGTGCCACGTACCGATACCACTGATCTGCCATCCGCCCACAATCTTACCGACGGCTCCTCCAGACGTGAGGTATTTCTGGTTTGGGCCAAACGGCAACTGGTATACGGAGTTCACCACAACGTTATGACGAATGTCATAAATGCTCGGGCCGCGTTCGCAACGCACGCACAGCGCATTCTGCGGCGCGTTGGATTCGCCACCGCCGACGTTACCGTCATTGATCGAATGCGAGTACGTGTAGTTTGCTTGGAATGAGAAGCCGTGGCTGATTCTCCTCTGCAAGGAAAGCAGGAGTCCCTGATAGCTGCTGCCGCCGTCGTCCTGTTTCACGTCTACGTCACCGAAGAAGGCTTGCTGACCCGTTGCAAGCACGGTGACGGGAAACGGATCGAGCGGGCGCGTGCAATCCGTTCCGCCCGAAGTTTGGTACAGCGTCTGGTCGCAAAGATTTTCATAGTTGCGCGCAAACAGGCGAACGCCGTGCGAGCCGAGGTAAGAGGTTGTGAACAGGAAATTCGCCGGCAGCTGGTGCTCGATCGTCAAACCCCACTGTTCGACATACAGGTCGCGCCGATGCCGATAGAGCGCCCGTGGCTGCAGCTCCGACGTGGAAGTGGTCCCGAAGTCCGGCGGGTTTTCCAGATACCCAGGGCCATACTGTAAAACCGGCGGTGTGCCGCCAATTCCGGAAACCAGCGCCTGACGGGTGTTGTCGCTCTCCAGGCCGGCGTTCTCATCGTCGTTTTGCGCCGCGCCGTGATAAATGCCGTAGCCCGCGCGCACAACCGTTTTGCCATGCAACGCACCGGGCGCCCACGCGAGTCCAACGCGCGGATCCCAATTTCTGTAATTGGGATACAGCAAAGCTGGATTTTTTGGGCAATTCGCCGGCTCGCTGAAAATGGCGCGGTTCGCCGACCCGCTACCGAAACAACTTCCCTGAAAATTCTGCAGGTCGAAGACGGTGGTGCGGCTATGGGCTTCATTCGGCACTCCGTAGTATTCCCAGCGCAGGCCTGCGTTCAGCGTCAGATTCGGCGTGACTTTCCATTCATCCTGGAAATACGGAAGAATGAAACTATGCCGCAAGTAGTGCAGCGACCAGGTTGACCGGTAGAATAGGTTGCCGATGTCATTGCTGATCAGGCTGATGTTGTCGGTGTACGTAATGGTATTGTCAGCCGTAATTCCCTGATTCAATCGCACGCGGCGATATTCGATCCCGGCCTTGAAAGTGTGCCGGCCGCGCGTCCACACGACGTTATCAATATAGGAGAACGTCGTACCCACCTCGTTGTCGGTATTGCAATCGTTTAGAGCTTCGAAGTTGTCTGTGTTAACGGCCAGCGGAAAGTTACATATCTGTGGATTGTGGAACGGCGAGCGGTTGATCCCGAACTTGGCGGTGTTCAAAATGTTCGGACTGAAGGCGTGTTCCAGCGCGACGATGTAATTCGCCGGATGATTGAAGACGCCTTGCTGATCCAGAGCGTTGCCGAGTGGAGCTGTGGTGGCAGCGATGTCGCGCTGCGCTCTGGCGTACAAGGTAGTGTTCTTCGAAAACTGATAATCGAAGCGCGCCAGCCAAGTGTCCTCCTGGATGATCGTAGTGGGGGCACTGTTAAATGCGTCGATCCCCGTGCTACCCGGATTTGCAGGATCAAACGGCGTCTGATCGCTAAACGCTGCGTCGGGAAATACGTGCTTCGCGGCGCAGCCTAGCGCTTCATTTTGTGAAACTGCTGATTGCCTCCACGGCCATGCCTGCAGGATCGGGCAGAGCACCGGAGACTGGGTGAGTATGGCCGCTTGGAGGCCGGGATCCGGAACGGCTGCGCTCGTCGTGGCATTTTGGAGCTGTCGCAACCCTTCATAGTTCAAGAAGAAGAAGGCCTTGTCCTTCTTGATCGGCCCGCCGATTGTGCCCCCGAACTGACCAAGCCGAAACGCTGGAATTTGAGGAGGGTCAATGAACTCGCGGGCATCAAACACGGAATTCCGCAGATAACCGAACGCCGTGCCGTGAAATTCATTCGTTCCGGATTTCGTCACCACGTTCACCTGTCCGCCGGCTTGCGAGCCATACTCCGCGTCGTAGAGCGCGGAGTCCACGCGGTATTCGGCGATCGCATCTTCCGAAACCTGAAGACGTGTGGTTGACTTCTGCGCCTGCTCTTGAATTCCCGTGGCGTCCACGCCGTCGAAGGTGAAGTTGTTGTCGTCCCGCGCGCGCCCCGCAAAGCGGATGGTCCGCTGATCGCCTCCGCCATCGTCCTGCGCCCAGGGCGAAAGCAGGGTCAGGGTTGACCAGTTTCGTCCGTTGGTGGGCAAATTATCAATCTGGTCGGTTTGAATGACGATGGCGCTCTCGGCGCTGCTCCGCTCGTAGGGCTCCGCTTCCGCTACGACCTCGACCCTCTCGGAGATAGCTCCGAGAGACAGCACGGCGTCCAAAGTGTGCGTCTCGCCGACTTGCAACTCGACTGCGTCAATCTGTTTCGTTTGGAATCCATCGCGCGAGACAATCACCGTGTATCTGCCATGCGGAAGTCCAGGAATGCGATAGAAGCCGTGGTCATTCGTAACTCTTTCGTATGCCAATCCTGTATCGAGCTCTGTAATTTGGACGCGCGCGTCCGCGATCGATCCGCCCTTGGAATCAAAGACGGTCCCTTCGAGGGTGGCGCGGTCTGTTTGCGCGCGAACCGGCAAAGGCAGCAGGATCAATGCGGCGAGCGCCAGGATGGCAGTCTGCGAGGACAAGACTCGGCGAATAACACTTGCTTTGCGCTGGCCCAACGGAAAATCACAGCACATAAGGCTCTCCCCCCGTATTGTCGCGTCAGAACTTGATTTGCTGATTAGGCGCCACGGATAGGTACAGCACGTGAACGAATCTTGATGGGAACTTGAATAGAGCCTGAATTTTTTTCAGATTATGGCGGCAACGGAAGCAACATCGGTCGCAGCGATTCCCGCGCCCTGGGGAGTAGGTAAAGTGACGCGGAACAACGATCCTGTGCCGATCTGACTTTCCGCCGTGATCGTGCCGCCGTGCATTTCGGTGATCCAGCGGGCGATTGCGAGGCCCAGCCCTGCTCCTCCGGATTCGCGCGAACGAGCGCGGTTCGTGCGGTAGGAGCGTTCGAATATCAGGCTGAGCTCGTGCTCCGCGATGCCGATGCCGGAATCGCGGACGAGGACTTGAATTTGCTGCGGCCCAGGAAGCAATTCGATTTCGCAGAAACCGCCGTCCGGCGTGTACTTGATGGCATTATCGAGCAAAATCAGCAGCAGACGATCGATTGCAATGGAATCCGCTCTAACCCAAACCGGTGTGCCGGGCGTGCGCAAGTCGATGTCGAGCGATTTGCTCCCCGCAAGCAGAATGGCGCGCTCCTGCGCTCTGCGAACGTGAATGTCCAGATCGATCACGAGCAGGTCCATGCCCATCGCGCCAGCGTCGGCACGCGCCAATGTCAAAAGGTTCTCGAGCAGGCTCGTCGTTTCCTCCGACGTCCGCAGGATTTTCGCCAGCGCTTCGGTATACTGCTCGCGCGTGCGCGCCTTCCGCAACGTCACTTCAGCGACAGTTCGGATTACCGCCACCGGCGTGCGCAAATCATGCGAGGCGTCCGCGGTAAATTGCGTTATGCGCTTGAAGGATGCGTCAATGCGTTCGAGCATCGCGTTCAAGGCCACCGTAAGGCGCCGCAATTCATCGCGTGGCCGCGGCACTTCCAGGCGCTGCGATAGGCTATCCACGCCAATCCGCTCCGCCGTATCAATGATGCGGTTTACGGGCGCAAGCGACCTGCCGCTGAGCCAATATCCAAGCAGCGACGCCAGCACCACCAGCAGCGGGACGGTTTCCTTTTCGATGGCCCGAAAATTATCGAGCGCGCGATCGAACGGTTCGGTGGGCACGGCAGCGCGAATTTCATAAGCATGGCCGGCCGTCTGGAATGTTTGTGAAGCGATCCGATATTGGACGTAATCGAGATTTGTCGTGAAGAACGTCGGGTTGCCCGTAGCGTCGGGAAGCGGGCTCGCGGCTTTCAAAAATAGAGGCGACCGGAAGATCCAATTGTGATGGGAATCCGCCACTGCGAAGACGGCTCCGTTCGGCCACCAGCTCGCCAACTCCGCTAATTCCTCTTGCACCTCGGCGTTCCCCTGCGGAGCGCTGCGTTCCAGCAGGCGCTGCAGGCTCTGCAGATTTATGCTCGACGCATCATTCACTGTAACTTCAATGCTGCGGCGAAATCCGACGTCGCTGATCCAAACGAAAATGCTGAATGAAGCGGCCAAAACCACAAAATACAGCGCGGTAAGCTTGGTGCGGATGGTCAGATTCATGTGTTTGCGGGCAGTCCCATGGAATACCCAATACCGCGATGTGTTTGAATAAGCTTCGCTTGTGAATCGCGCTCCATCTTCTTTCGCAGCAGGCGAACGTAGGCGTCCAGCGTATTTTCTTCCACCTCGCGGCGGTTGCCCCATACGTCCGCGATGATCGCCTGGCGTGGAACTACTTGTCCGCGGTTCCTCGCGAGCACTTCGAGTAGCCGAAACTCGGTCAGTGACAATCCGAGCGGAACTCCCTTGCGAAACGCACGCTGCGCAGCCACGTCCAGTACGAGATCGCCGGCTTCCAGCACGTTCTTCGGTTTGCTGCCGCTGCGCCGCTCCAGCGCCCGCACGCGCGAGAGTAACTCCAAAAACGAAAATGGCTTGGTCAGATAATCGTCTGCGCCCGAGTCCAGGCCCCGGACAACGTCGGCCAGCGAGTCACGCGCCGTCAACATCAGCACCAACGTCTCACGGCTGCGCAACCGCAATTGTTCCACGACTTCGAATCCGCTCAAATCGGGTAGCATCACGTCCAACAGAATCAAATCGAAATTGCCGGCTTCCGACTTTTGCAGTGCGGCCTTTCCGCCGCCACACAATTGAACGCAGAATTCCTCTTCTTCTAATCCGCGAACCAGTGCGGACGCCAACTCGGGTTCATCTTCAACGACGAGAATGTTCACGGCGAATTTACAGAGGAGTGTAGAGGTCCGATTGTGACGGCAGAATGAACGGAGTATTACAGGAACGGCATGCATGGTATTCGGACTGCCCTCGATGAATTCCGCGATCGAACGGAGTTTCCCAGGCCGCTCCCGGTTCGTGAAGCATGCGCGGGATCTGGGACGTCAGACGAGCACAGCCTGAACAGGACGGCGCGGACTGGCGTGGGCCAACAGCTTTGGATAGCCCATATAGAAAACAAAAGTCGGCTGCCAAGTGGGATCTGCGGTGATCTCGTTGAGCAACGCGGCGCGAGAGGCCGGCCTGCCCAGGGCCCGCTCATGGTCCACCATTTCCACGGCCTCGTTGCAGGGGCGCGCGGCAAGTCCGTGGGCAGTCGCGAAGAGATGCGCGCGCTGCCAGATTCGCCCTGCCTGCAGGCACTGTTCCTGCGCATATCGGTCACGCACGGCGATGAACCCCATCAGCGGCGCGCTGAGCATCAGGTTCGAATAGCCGTTGTCGGTGCTGCGCGACGCAGCCCAGCGGAGCATCCGCGCAGACATCATCTTGGCAACGGCAGTGGCTATGGGAGGCAGGCCGAAGGCATCAATCGTGAGGCCATCGCGGTATTGCTGGACCGCACTCCATTTCATACGGATCCAGCGTTCACTGCCCCGCTGCACGTCCGGATCGGAATAGATTTCCGTATTTGCGGCAGAGCTAACTTCGGCGATTTTTTTTCGAACGGCCTCCGCCGTGAAGAGGAACACTTTTACATCCGCGGAGTCGTCCGCCAGATGCTTGAGTGCGTCTACGAAATCAGGCGAGATCGTTTTCTGCGGATCGTAAGGACCTCGATTCGTGTGGCGAAGCGGGATGGCATTGTAGAGCTCGTTTTCTTCGCGCCTCCCAGGCGCGAGATTCACGCGGGCCAAGAGTTGCGGTTTGGGGTCGGCGGGAATCGGGCCAAGTTTTCCCGGAAGCAGCTCCGCCGCGGCTGCATATCCGTTGGCAAGCGCGGCCAGCATCAGATTCTCCAGAGCGCAACCCATGCCGATATGCTCTTCGCGCAAATAAGGATCGAGCGCGCCGACGTTCCTCTGCGTGTCAATGTGCAGCTCGATTGAAGAATCGGTGACGGTGAAAAGCCAGGGCTGAGTGTTATGCGGGCTGGCGGCCAGAATCGCGGCGCGCACCAGCGCGAGCGGAGTATTGTTTCCGGTGTTGCGCCAGTCCTTCCACGGCTCGTACGCCGGCCCCTCGCCGACGCTAAACACTGCTTGATCCCAAGCGCGCCACACGCCCCCGCCCAGAACGGCGACAGTCACGATTCCTGTGCCTTTCAGGAAAGATCTACGCCGCACCAAGCTCCTCCGCGGACGTTGAGCGCTGGTAGTCCCCTGCCACGATGCGCTCGGAATCAATCCACAAATTCATTCCGCGCGCATTCACGTCAGAGAGTTTACACCAACCGTTCCCCCGCAAGCCGCGCGAGCCCTTCCCGAACCGCCACCGCCGTCGCACGCGCACGCGAGGATGAAAGGCTCGCGCTGTTTGCATCGAACGAAGCGAACTAGCCACGCGCTCGTTGGGACACGATTCGGGTTGGATTCGTTGACGAGCCGCGCAAGCCCGTGCAAGACGCGGATGCACTTGTTTCCGCCACGATCAAACGGCTGGCGGAGATATTTGAAAGTGAGCGCTAAAAACTAGAACAACAGTGGGATCGCAGCGAGAATATTTCAACCGTGGATTCCCGTCTCGCCCTGCAACGCTACCGCTCCTTTTTTGCTCGACTTCTCGCAATCGGAACGCACGATTACGCTGGTGCATCGTGGATCGGTTGGTGCGCGAGCATCTTAAATGTGCAGATGACCCAGCGTGGCCCACCGTGAATTGGTCTCGCCGCTCCGGATATGGGAAGAGGCCGAGTAGAGAGCCGCCAGAAGCGCAGCCTTACGTCCGAATATTCCTGGCCTGTTTCACCTACTCGCAGGTTATCGCCGATTGTGGATGATCCGTCTGATAATCCACCGCGCCCGCCAAATCGCCGATCGTATCGGCCTCAGCAGGTTGTGTAGCTGCCGCGATTGAGCGTCACTGAGCCGGACTCGGGATACTTGCGGATTTCTTTGGCATTCGTACAAGAAGTCGTCGTCGTGCCCGTGAAATGCCGTCATCGGCGCAGCGTACGCCGCTTGAGTTGGGAATGCAAGGATCGCGCTGGGCTCGCGGCGCGTCAATTCGAGTCAAGAGCGATCGCGCGCGCCGCGCAGTACGCGACGAAGAGGAAGTGAATTTACGGACACCGCCGATATCCGAGAATGCATTCCGCCCAAATAATTAACAACGTATTGCCTGTCCGGAACTACAGGGGTACACTCTCGGCGATGGAATCCGGGGAAGCAGGCAGCCCCTAACCATTGCTCCGGTGTGTCCCTCCCCTGCTGCCTGCGTCCCGACATAGGAGAAGGTCTATGCGAAAACCATTATTGTTGGCGCTGTTCTTGGTGTGTCTGCCGCCTGCCGCAAAGGCACAGACAACACTGATCCCTGCAGGAACCCTGCTCCATTGCACGATAGACGATCCCACGATCTCACCGAAAACCGCCCAAGTGGGCGACCCGGTGCTTTGCCACCTCAACCAGTTCACGGAGTTCGGTCGCGCGGCGTTCCCGCGCGGCTCTTATCTAGCCGGCCATCTGGAAGCAGCTAAGCAGCCGGGCCACTTTATTGGCAAAGGATATCTCGACATCGTTTTCGATCACATTGGCCTCCCGAATACAGATAGCGACCTGAACGCCAGAATCGTGGCGGCGCAGGGCCAGCACGTGGATAAAGAGGGCGACATCATGGGCCACGGACATGCCAAGCGCGACGTCATCGAATGGATGATTCCTCCGCTCTGGCCTTGGAAGGTAATCACGCTGCCAGCCCGCGGACCCCAACCAAAACTGAAAAGCGAGCAAATGATCACTCTAAAAGTAATGCAAGACGTGGAGCTGCCCCGGCTAACGGCATATGTATCCCCGTCGCCATCGCCATCGCAGTACGCAACCCCGCGCGTGCAATCTTACGCGCAACCATCCAGTGGACAGGTCGCCCCGCAATCTTCGTCGGGAGTGTATTACCTGCCGCCTAGCATGCGCGCGATGGCCTCGCCCGTTTCGCTGGGCCCGGCGCAAGCGGACATGCCGAGTCGCGCGCTTACACTGGTAGCGTTGAAGTCGGAGACGATCTATCCAGTAAGGGACTACTGGGTGGCCGGCAGGGTGCTTTTCTACGTGCTGCCAGACGGAAGCGAGGCGTCCGCGGACCTCAAGAGTATAGATTGGCAGCGCACCACGGACTTGAACGCTGAACGCGGAGTCCGCGTCACGTTGCGGACAACGCCCACTCAGTTCTAGAGCTGAAAATTCTCGGCCTCTAGCGCGACGCTCCGCCAGCCGGAGGCGCCACGCTACCGGCTTGCCCCGGACCCGCCAAAAAGTTATGGCGGAAGCGTGTGGGATCGAATTTACTTGGAGCTGATTATCCAAGCGGTTACGTAGAAAGCCTCGGACGAAATCGGAAGGACTTAGCGTCCTCCGGGACAGCTAATGCCGCCTTTTTGCCGCCTCGTTTTTTGATCCCAGTTCTCTCCTCGGTAGAACCATTTCGACGACTCGACTGTTGGCCTCTCCGCGGACACCTGCAGTTGTTCGCAATCTCGCGTTGTCCAGTCGCTCAGGTCGGATTCCCTGATCACGTGCGCCGTCTGCAGCGTCCAGCACAGTTCGGTTTTGTCCGTAAAGCGCACCCGCACGCACATCATCCCTTCCTCAAAAGCGTGCTCGGCTCAATCACAATCTTGCCGTGCACGCCGGGATATTGCTTTCCTGGCTTGGGTAAGTCTCTCATCGGCTTCTCCGCTGCTTTTCTCTTTTTCACCGGCTGGCCTCTCCTTCGGACGCTGGAGCGACGACAGCCTGCGTCCGCTTTTTATTCCCGCCGGGACTCGACTTGCGTCGCTTCGTCGCACCCGCTTTTTTCCTTACCGCCCGGTTCTTCTTCCTGGCCTGCTCTTCGTCGTAGCGCTCCTCATCGGACACATCCCATCCGGGGAGAATCACCAGGCGCGGCGGCAAACCCTTCTTCTTGCGCCTTTCCTCGGAGTCCTTGATGTCGAAATAAATGTCGTCCAAGTCTGTGGTTTTCTGCTTGTACTCGCGCTGGAATTTGTAGGCCCACGAGGCGTCGTCCTCGACGATCTCGTCGAAGCTGTCGAAGAATTCCCGATTCGCATCGACACGGGCAGTCTCTACTTCGGCGCGGGCACCTCGAATCTGTTCTGTATTGAAGGCTCGAACCCTCTCCAGTCTTAGGAGGCCGCGCATCACCTGCTCGAATGCCAGGTTCAAATCCAGGAGTTCTTGGAACAGGGCGAGTTTCATGACTGCTCCCCTCTGCTACGGTCCGGTTCGCTTGCGACATCGGTGGGCGGCTTAGGGTACTGGCGTTCCCATTCGCGCTGCTCCTCTTGAGTGAAGAACCGCACCTTGGGCGGTTTGCCTTCGACGCGCCGGCGATCCTCGACGGCCTGAACCTCGCCATAGACTTGCACTTCATCCAACCTGTCCTTCTCATGCTTGCGGTATCGGGTTTCCAAGCGAGCGGAATCCTGCCGCTCCGTGTGCTGGAGGGTGCTGCAGAAGTAGGGATTGAGCCGCGCACGATGATCCTCAAAGAGCACCAGTTCTTCGTCAAAGCACGAGGAATCGAGCTGCAAATTCTTGGCCCGTTTGAGGCGTTCGAGCCCGCGTACCGCTCCGTCAACTCCTCGGTTCACCAACAGAATTGCTTCGTAGAGATGCGCTTTTTGCATTTGAATCTCCTTTGTGCTTGCGGCGGGAAGCCGCGTCTGCCGGTTGATAGAAGTGTTTAGACACACGGATAGCGAGGCGGTCGGAAGTCCGACCGGAATTGACAGAACACAATTGTGGGTCGGCTACGGAGGCGATTCCGAGATTAGCTCAGGAGGAATTAAAGCCGGACACAACGGGCGCGAGACACGTTGCGCGGAGAAAAGAAAATAGCTAACTTCTGTTCCAGCCATCTTGCACCTCAGACGTGCAACCTGGTCAGGGTCGCGCTCGTGTTAGTAGCACGGGCGCGGCCCGCTCTTACAACTGCCTACTTGGTCTTGGCCTTCTTTCCTGTCCTTCGATCTATGCCTTTGCCCCAATATCCTGCGACTTTGTATTGTCTTATCTTAGCCATTTCCTTTTCTGTCCAAAATTTCAGCAGCCGACCATCGACGATTCCAGGAGTCGGGGCTGGAATCTGTCTCTTCCGAATCCAACGCCGAAGCGTCGTGCGGTCAATCTCTAACACCGTAGCCGCTTCCGAGACTGAGTAAACCTTCATTCTTAATATGCCCTAGATGATGTATTTGTCAAGTAAAAAGCGAACCCGGACAGGCGCCTCAATGCGCCGATCCGGGGCACCGGAAGAGTATCTCAGGTTTGGCGGAAATCGAAAGGCTTCGATCAGCGTTCAGAAGGCACAAGTTTTGACTTGACTCGAACTTCGCAATATGCGAAGATGTGTCGTGAGGGTTATCAGTCGAAAGAGAATTCGAGAGGCTTGCGCCAAGCATTCAGAGTGGGAAGCGTCCTTGACGGCTTGGTATAGAATCACCAAAAGCGCGGCGTGGAGTAATTTCCCAGATGTAAAGCAGAGTTGGAGAAATGTTGACAGCGTGGGGACATGCGTTGTGTTTGACATCAGCCATAACAAGTGCCGGTTGATTTCGTATATCAACTACAGGACTCAAAAGGTCTTCATTTTGCATATTCTGACTCACACCGAGTATGGAAAGGGCGGGTGGAAAAATGATTGCTGTGCTTGAAAGACCCGATGTGCTGGACGGCATTCCAAGAGTTATCACCTCTGAGGCCCAGAACGAGCGGTATACCGCTGCGCTCCTGGAAATGGAGCGACGCGGCAACCTGACCGCCGCCGAGCGAAACTTGGCTGAAGTGTTGACTCTATTGATTGAGTCGTATGAGGAAGAGCACTACCCGATTCGTTCGGCCTCACCTGTCGAGGTGTTAAAGGAACTCATGGAAGCCAACAATCTTCGCCAGAAAGACCTAGCACCCATGCTCGGTTCAGAAAGTGTGGTTTCCGAAGTTCTGCACGGGAGCCGAAAATTGAATCGAAACCATATCGAGAAACTCAGCAAGCGTTTCAACGTTTCTCCGGCTTTATTTTTCTAAAGTTGACAGAAATCCACGAGATGACGAGCTGCTGACCGGTTCGCTCCCATTTGATCCCAAGCAATGGCAAGAGCAACCATTGGATGAAGTGCTGCGGCAATTGCGAGAACAGGACCCTCCGCGCCCCAGCACGAAAGTGGAAACACAGAATGAGTCTTCTAACGCAACGTTGCACAGCGGCAAATGCGTTACAGTGATTCGCGTACTACGCTTCAAACGTCCTCGCACATCATCGGTGACGGGCACCGCAGAGCCGTGGTTTCTCTCGCTCAGAGCGTGTTGGGAAACAGGAGCACACTCTTAGCAAATCAAGCAAAGATGATCGCAAAGGGCGCTCCCCGCGTTATACATAATGACGAGATACTGGAAGACGTTGCGACGGACAGCGTGTCAAAATGCCCTTGACAGGTTATCGCATTATTGCTATACTTAAAGCATCCAATAAGCCCACCGGCAGACGAGTTCAGAATCGAATCTGTAGTGCTACCAAACCCGCGTTTGCCAGCCCGAGAATTTGTGGACTCGCTGGACGACAAAGCTGCCGCTCGTGTAAACGCATTCATTGAGCCCCTACGCATTTACTGCAATCGGATGCAAGGCAAGTTTGTAAAAAGCTCACGAATGACATTTTCGAGCTAAGAGTCAAACAATTCGACCGCATTTTCCGGTATTGTTATTTTATCAGCCGGGAATGCTGATTGTGATCACTTCGGGCTTTCAGAAAAAGACAGAGCAGACGCCACCCGCCGAAATTGCACGCGCAGAGCTACTCAGGGAGGCTTGGATTAAACACAGAAACCATTACCCGGCATCGTCATAAGAACGAGAAGCGATTTTGAAGGGGTTGAGCCTATGAAACGTGACCGTCCCACCAAAATCGTTGAGCGCCGGATGCGCAAGAGCGCTACGTACCGGAGAAACTTTGAGCGAACTTTGCACCAAATCGACTTGGCGCTCCTGGTCCGAGAGATGCGGGAAGAGGCTGATATGACCCAAGTGGAACTCGCGAAGAGGATCGACACGACGCAGTCTGTAATTGCTCGCTTAGAAGATGCCGAATACACCGGTCATTCTCTAGCAATGCTGGAGCGCATCGCGGCCGTGTGCGGCGTGGCCCTGAAGCTCCACGCTGAGAAGAAACCCGACTTCGACCGCGAGGTCGCTCTGGTCTGAGTGGACAATATCGGGCTATCCGTGGCCCGTTGTTAAGACGTTCAATGGCGCCTCTTTTGAGGAGCCATGCACCGGCTACGGTTCCGTCACCACAATCGGCCTTCTATCGTACTCGATCACTTGGTCGATTGATTCGGCGGGCTCTTCGCCAATTCCATGGTCTTCACGTACCCCTCCTGTATTAACGTCGTTAAATCTTGTAGCTTACAGCATGAGAGTCTGACAATGGAGCCTGCGATTGTTGCACTCACTGCTAACCACCACGTGCCGATCGAGCCCACGATAAGACCGAAAGGAACGGCGGGGACTGCCGCAACTGCCACAGCGATGGGAAAGAAAGCCACCACAGTTGTCGCGTCGTCGTTGGTTCCCCGCGCTATACAAATTTGCTATTACTTCTTCCTCAGTCAACACCGCAGGCTGAATTCGATAGCTGTCTCCCGCTCCGGCATGTTTTCACGGGTTCGGAGGCTCCCCAAAAGGCGTGGGCGCGGCCCAAGGGATCACAAGGTCCACCGATACTATGCACTAGAATATTGGCGAAGGCTCGCCTGTCTTGTGTCGAGTATGTCGCCATCTGATACCAGGCACCCCACCCGTTATTGTCAAGGATAAAATGCAGCACGCCAATCGCACATCGCCAACCTGGCAGGAAGAGAGTATCGCAACCTTCACCTGAACCGGAAGTGCCTGCTCCGTAATGCTGTCCAAGCCGCTCTTGACATGCTTCGTAATACCATCTAACATTTAGCTTGTAATGAAGGTATCATGTCGAAACAAGCGCTAAAACTGAAGCAGGCGAGTGCGGTCCTGCAAATTCGACCAAAGGAGTTACAGAACCTCGTCCAATTCGGCGTTGTGAAGCCCAAACGGTCGGAGGGAACATACCTGTTCGATGCCGACACCCTCTTGGTGGCTAAGGTCGCGTTTTGCCTGAAAGAGTCGCTTGGCACGCGGACCAGCGTTTTGTCGAAAATGATGGACGTGTTCCTTGCTTCGGAAAAAGAATTCAAGTCTGAGAATCCGAAATACATCGTCTTCAAATGCCAGCTCTCGGCAGAGGAAGACCCTATCAAGGTCGGAGTGCCCTTCCGCGCGCTTGGCAAACAGCTTCAAGAGCGAATGACACGCGCAGACCTATACAGAGATTTGCCCCGAGGCCGTAAACGCAGAGGCTGGAAGAAAGAGTTTGTGGAATCGTTAACACAGGCGGCAAGAGACATCGGCGAAGTCTCGGATGAGGAAATTCTGCAAACCGTTCGCGCCTATCGTAAGGAAAGACGCGCGTCGGAGATCACCGTTGCCGCCGAGAGGTAAGAAGCGAACGCCTCGTGGGGTTGTGGATACGAGCGTGCTAGTCAGTGGCATTTCAGGCTTCAGAAAGCCGTATTTCCCAGGGAAGAATCCGAGCGCCGACTTGCTTTACAGGTGGGCCGCGAAGCGCAACTTCGTGTGGCTTGTAACCGAGGATATTCTGGACGAGTACAAGGAGGTCTTGAAGCGCTAAGGCGTGCGCTCCAATCTAATCGGCTCTGTGGTCAATCTTATTCGGGAACGAGCCGAACAGGTGAGGTTCACACACACTTTGAAATCTCTCCTGATCCGAAAGACGATCCCTTCTGCCTGTGCAGCGAAGAGGGCGACGCAGATTTTATTGTCACCCTAAACTCCAAAGATTTCCCGCAAGAACGGCTCAAAGCAAAGGTCATGTCACCCGTTGCTCTTGCATAGCGGATGTCCATCCATTGATTGCTCAACGAGAATATGTAAGGCTGGCCCGCAACATGGTGGTTGAGTATTCACTGCTTGTCCTGACAAAGGTTGCGAAGCTGGGTCTCGCGGATCAGCGTAGCGTATGATTTCTGACCGGGGGAATGATGGTCATCGCTGATCGGTTGAAGGTGCTGCGCGAAGAGAAGAAAATGTCGCAAGCCGACATCGAGAAGCGCGCCGGACTTCTGCAGGTATATATTTCGAGAGTAGCATCGTGCGAAGGCGATTTGAGCGTTCCATTCGTAATTTTCTGCTTCGCTATCGCCCTTTGCGTGATTCTTGGATGCTCTTTGACCATGCGGGCACAACACCTGCCGTCATTGCCTTTCAGAAAGAAGCAAGTCCTCGTATCATGAATCGACAGCTTTACGAGAGCCTCTTAACCCGCTACACGAAATTATGACGAAGCCGCCTGCCAATGTGCTCGACTTGCCGCTGGAAGAACGTGCTGAGATGGCGCTGAAGGCGGCGGTGGAGAAGGTTATTCTCGAAAGTGCCCGTGAGGGACTTCCAATCTATGTTTGGCGTGACGGCGGCGTTCTTGAAGTGTCTGTTGAAGAACTACGCGAGCGTGCCGCCCGAATCAGGGCCGATTGAGGTGACCAGTCCGAGTTTTTGTACCACGGTGAATGACAGAGTTTACATCACAACCTTATCGGGCAACGGTGCAAATGGCGGCTCGCAGGGAGCCGTAGGCGACCGGAGAGCCGCCATGTGTGGTGCGAACGCCGCCGGCGGCGGTCTTTAGCCCAGTGCCGAGTGCGGACGCAGCGCGTTCTATATCACCCACCATTTTTCGATCAGGGGAAACCACTCAAAAGGCTGTCCAACGATCAGCAGCTGCCGGTGAGATGGCGCGAGGTGAAAAAGAGTCTCTCTAATTTTCCCTCGCCGAAGACCCTGCGCAGTTCGGTGAATCCAAAGAAGGGAATCAGAAGTACAGCCAGGAGCGCCATCAGGGAGAGAGTTCCTTTGAGGGTACCGCCCCCGACCGCGGTGATGCTCTCCCCGAAGGACTGCCCGTGATACAAACCAACTGCAGTCTCTTCGAGAATTTTGAAACAACCCAGAAGCACGGCGAACGTGGCGGACTTGAACAGAGTGGGGTAGATCAGCGGCGCCGTTTTCATTTGGTCCGCGAAATGCAACTCCTGGGCAATCACCATCACTTTGGCAAGGGCCAGCCCGTTGAGCAGGGCGAATCCCTGCGAGGCAATAGCGATATGATGCTCTGCCAAAATGACCGACTTATACAGAGCGAATAAGCTGAAGACGATACAAAGATAGCAAGAAATAACCAGATACTCTTTAATTCCCTGATAAGCCTTCTGCTTTAGGGTGCGAGTGGAAGCGTTCATGTTGTTGCCTCCAAGCTGGAAAGTGCCTTTACCGCGTGAAGGAAAATACACCAACGACCGCCCCAACCAGGATGAGCAGCGCGGGATTAATCTTGTAATTCAGCAGTATCAATAGGACGACGACTGCAATCGTTGCCGTCTCGAGCCCAAAAATGGCTCCCTTCGCCATGGTAAAGCAACCCGCAAGCAGCAGGCCGATCGAAACAGGCGCAAGTCCCTGCTGAATGGATCGTCTCCACGGCCATTTCTCGAGTTTATTCCACAATCGTCCGACGATGAACGTCAGAACGGCAGTGGGCCCGAAAAATGCGAGCACAACAGCTATGGCTCCCAGCACCCCGCCAGCCCACTCTCCGATCGGTACAATCATCATCATGTTCGGACCGGGAGCCATCTGCCCCACGCTGTAGAGATGGATCAACTGCGGGAAGGTGAGCCACTGGTGAACCTCGACGGTAAGGATCTTCATCTCGGGAAATGCCGCCATTCCACCCCCGATGGTGAGGAGCGACAGATAAGCGAACACGCGAACAAGTGCCGGAATCTGGCTCATGGGCTCACACTCTCTTTCCGCTCTTTCCGAGGTCGATGAAAAAGGATCGCCAAGAACCCAACAGCTACCAGCGTACGTGGAACCGACTGGTGCAATCGGTTCACGGCAATAACCGTCAGTGCCATGAAAACAAAGTCAAACTTGCCTGCGAGTGACTTCTTGCTGAGTCCCACGACGGTAGACAGGATTAGCCCAACTGCGGCTGCGGCCACCCCTTTCAGCGCAGCCGTGACCCACACGTGGTCACCGTGGCTGCGATAGAATATGCCCACGACGTACATGATCACAGCGCCGGGCAGGCAGACACCGATAATCGCTGCCAGAGAGCCCAGCGCGCGACGCAACTTCCCGCCCACTAGGATCGCCATGTTGGTGGCGTTCAAGCCAGGAAGGCTCTGGCTGATGGAAAGCAACTCGACAAATTCTTTGTCATCAATCCATTGTCGCTTGATTACGAGGCTTTCGCGGAGGTAAGGCACCACGCCTCCGAAGCTGGTGGCCCCGATGATCAGGAATTCCAGAAAGATCTGGCCGATTGAGACTCCAGCCTGGACGACTCCAGTATCAGCTTCTCGCGCCAGAACAAGTTTCGTATCGGTATCACTCATGGCCTTGCGGTGCATTCCCCTTGAGGCGGTACACCATGCCGGTCTTCGTTGTACCCAGAGAAATCCAGTCCCGCACATCCTGCTGCAGCGAAATGAAGAATTGTTCGCAGCGCTTCTTTGCCTTCTGGTGGACGTCTTCCCGGGAATCGAATTTCACCTGAAACGCGAATTCTCCTACAAGGGACTGGTGTTCCCCGCGTGTGCGCCACAGGGCTATGTCGCACTTACCTACTTGACCCTTTCCGAAGTCCAGCTCCCCCAATTTGAGCAACACCTCCTCGATGATGGCTTCACTCACCAGCGTCACTCTTTCTTCGGACGACTTCTTTAGCATTTCGAGAGCCGGGAAGACGCGGACCAATGTAGCCATGGATGTGCGGTCCGCTTCGTGCACCTGGCTCAAACCGAACACACAATTGTGAGAATAGAGAACTCGGTAGGAGCCAATGCGATCCTTCAGCGGTAGCGCCTCGGCTTTGAATTTAATCCGATATTTTCCGGATATTTTCGGGCGAACATCTACCGCCGCCGCCGTCTTCTCATCCGGGTGACGATATTTGAAAACGATTTCGGGGTCGCCCACGGGGAAGCCATCAACATAAGTGATCCGTCGGCGAAGAATGAAAGCGTTATTGTATAAGCGGAAGTCCGGGGTATCCACGAATAGAATCTCGCGAATATTGGGCCGCAGGCCAGCCTCCGCATCCGGAATGAAATCCACTTCTTCTTTTTTTGCGGTCTTCTTTACCAGCTTGCCAAATTCCCGGAAACTTTCCACAGACGTAAAGCGGTCCGGCTTCAGAATCAGCTTTGCTTCGAGATACTGTATCTGATGGAGAGGATGACCGTCGGCATAGGTGCCCGCGGGGCTTTTACCTGATTGATCCTGCTTTTCCTCTTCCTCGTCTTTCCACTTCTTTTTCTTCTTATCTTTGTCTTTTTTTCCCATGGCCTCTCCCCGTTCCGCAACTTCGTGCGTGACCATTGGAGACAGATTCGAGCCATTCAAAAGAACCGAGGCGGCTGCTCGACAGTCAGCGGCCCCAACCTAGCACGTCGTCGCAAGGAAACAACTGTCAAAACTAACAGCTACGATTCACCGCTCGGCGAAGGTGCTTCCGCAAAACCGGAAATAATCCACAAGGGCAGCGAGCGATCAGTGTCGAGAAGTCGGCCAGCGTTTACTACGGACGTTCGGGAGGCGGGCCTCCCAGGTATCGGACCCATGTCTTGATTAACCCATGTCTTGATTACCGGAACCGTCCGAAAACACATGTCCGGCGACCCTGCCAATCGGGATTTAGAAGAGTAACTTGGATCCGCGCCCTGTTTCCGAGTTCGGAACCTATCGCACCTTCCACGTAACTAAAGGGCACCGCGCCATATAAAGGCTGTTCCCTCTTTGCGAGATGCCGCGGAACATTAGAGCGATCGAGCATCTTCCCGGCGAGGGGCGCCGTGCAAATGCCACGGAGGTTTTGCTCATGAATCCGACCACTGTTTCTACCTGGAGTGCCGCATGGACGTGGAGCCTGCCGCTTATCGTCGCGACGGTGGTGTTCCATTCAATCGGCCTCGGGCTAATCGATCACGGAGTGTCCATCCTTTTGAACGGTAGCGGGAAGAATCGTGTTCCCTTTTTGCTGTCCATGTCAGTCATAGGCGGCGCTGCGCTTTGCGCCACAATTCTGCACGGCATTGAAGGATTGCTTTGGGCCCTCGCCTACCTTCTGCTCGGCGCGGTATCCGGCAGACAGTCCGCAGTGCTCTATTCACTGAACGCCATCACGTCCTACGGCCACACGAACTTGGATCTGAAAGGACACTGGCAACTCATGGGGGCCCTGGAGGCATTAAATGGGTGGATCGTGTTCGGGCTCACCACGGCTTTTTTGTTTACGGTCATCCAAAAAGTCTGGCCCCGCATCCATCGATCCACTGAACGAAACGTGGAATTGCCCTAAGGTCAGGCTGCCATTCGGAGCACGGCGAGGTCTCGGAGTCGCGGCTGTCAGGCCCTGTTCGCCATTTTCGCCGCCATGTTGATCAGGATCCCGCGATGTTTGTCCTTTATACGAGCGAGCAGCTTGGAGAAAACCCCAAGCTCGCGGTCCTGTTCAGGGCGGGCCCGTCGACGCCGAATTGCTACTACCCGCATGTTCGGCTTCGTCGCTCGATCATCGTCGGTGAAAAGCCGGTGCACGCGGACTTGCAAAGCTTGAGCCGTCCTTCCCTTTCCTTTCCAGCGTACCTGCGGGACAAAAAGGACATACGAGCCGAGACTACTTCATGAGCGATCGAGCCATCAAGGCAGCTTGGCGAGAAAGTGCGGCAGCGCTAGGCTAGATGTCTTGCGGGAGAAAGGGCTGAAATTCGCATCGTCGCAGCTGACCAGGTACCGAGAGGGCCACTTTGGTCCAGTTTGCTGGCGGAATGCAAGGTTCCTCAAACCTCTACCCGATGCCGATCGACTGGTCCGTTCTGCTCACCCATGTCGATGAGGATTTGAGCGATCAAGGCGGTCCATCCAGTTTGGTGACTGGCACCGCAACCTCGGCCGGTGTCCCCGTGAAAATACTCATGGAACGGAACCAGGTCACGCCAATGGGGATCGTTATTGAACATCGTGCGGGAGCCAAACACCGGGCGCTTGCCTTCTTTATCGCGCAGAAAGATGCGCGCGAGTCGCTGCCCCAGTTCGGTCGCCACCTGGTCCAAGGTTTTCATCTGCCCGGAGCCGGTCGGGCACTCCACCTGGAATGCATCGCCGTAAAACAAGTGATACTGCTTCAACGCTAGCAGGATTAGAAAATTGACTGGCATCCAGATCGGGCCGCGCCAGTTGGAATTGCCACCAAAAAGATCGGTCCTCGATTCGCCCGGCTCGTAATCCAACCGACTCTCCTGACCATCCAGATTGAGGACCAAAGGGTGATCCTTGTGATATCGCGAGACGCTTCGCACGCCATACGGCGAGAAGAATTCATTTTCGTCCAGCATATATTTCAGCATGCTGCTCAATTGGTCGGTTCGCACCAAGCCAAGGATTAAATTATGGTTCGCGCCTGGATCAACCATTGCCCCGACGCTTTCAACCAGATCCGGGCGATGCTCGATGAACCACTGGCGGCGTCGCTGGAAGTCGGGGTAGCGGTCAAACGTGCTAGCCGGCACCGTAGACGTGCCAAAGATGGAAACGAAGCCGACCATTGTGCGGGCGCGAATGGGCATTGGCTTGTGTTCCCGGGAGATCAGGTGGTCGTAGAAAAAACCATCCTCCTCATCCCAGAGCGACTTGCTCGGGTCGCGTTTGCTGTTCATGGAATTCGCGATAAAAACGTAATGTTCCCAGAATTTGCTGGCCACGTCCTCGTAGATTGGATTCTTTTCCGCAAGCAGAAGCGCGATTGAATACATGTTCTTGGCAAAGGCGGCCATCCAGCTTGTGCCGTCGGCTTGACCGAGCAGGTAGCCTGGCGGGAGTTTGTCGCGATCAAATACGCCGATGTTGTCCATGCCCAAGAACCCACCCTGAAAGACGTTTTTCCCCAAAGCGTCCTTGCGGTTAACCCACCATGTAAAGTTGAGGAGCATCTTCTGGAAAACGCGCTCAATGAACGCATAATCAGCTACGCCCGAGTGTTGACGGTCAATCTCAAAGATATATCGAGCCGCCAGGGACAGGACCGGTGGATTAACTCCGTTGAAATCCCACTCGTAGGCCGGGATTTGCCCGTTGGGGTGCATATACCATTCGCGCAGCATCAGAAGAATCTGCTCTTTGGCAAAATGCGGATCAACGTACGCCAGGCTTACGCAATGAAAGCCCAGATCCCAGGATGCGAACCAGGGAAACTCCCACTTGTCGGGCATCGAGATTACGTCGCGCGTAAACAGATGCCTCCATTCGTGGTTGCGCCCAGCGTTGCGCCCGGATGGCGGCGGCGGCTGGGCAGGATCTCCCTCGAGCCAATCGGTAACGACATAATGGTAAAACTGCTTGGACCAGAGCACGCCCGCGAACGCTTGGCGAGCGACCATCTTGGCATCCGCGGAAAGCTTCGCAGGTATTACTGCGTCGTAGAATTCGTCCGCTTCTTTGCGACGCTGCGTCAGCACGGAGTCGAAAGCAGCGAACGGCTCCTTCAGGAAATGTCCATCGAGCACGGATGCCAGCCGCAGATCAATGGTTATGTTGGCTCCAGCAGCAACGATGCGGGTGTAATGTAGGGCGGCTTTCGTACCGACGGAGTCCCGGTTCACGGCGCCCAGGTTGCCATCCACTATGTACGCATGAAATGCGTCTTTGTAGTAGGGCGCCTGAGAAGGGACTCCGTAAAGCCGAGAGGTATTGGTTTCATTCTCGGTGAACAGCAACTCGTCAGCCCCAGAACGGTACAGTGCGTAATCGCCCAGCTGCCAGTGATGAGCGACCAATATGTTTTCGGTATCGAGCTTCTGCCGCACATCGCTCCGCAATCCAATCGACGGGCGGCGATCGTCGCGTCCCCACTGCCAGGAATTTCGGAACCAGAGCGTCGGCACTACATGAATGGGCGCAGCGTCTGGACCGCGATTGGCGACGCTGATGCGGATCAGCAGGTCCTCAGGCTCGGCCTTGGCGTACTCCACCGTCACATCGAAATAGCGCCCCTCGTCGAATATTCCGGTGTCAACGAGCTCAAATTCCTCATCACCTTTGCCGCGGAGGCGGTTTGCTTCGCGAAGCTGATTGTATGGGTACTCGGCCTGCGGATATTTGTAGAGATACTTCATGTAGGAGTGGCTTGGTGTGTTGTCCAAGTAAAAATAATATTCCTTTACGTCCTCCCCGTGATTTCCTTCAGGTCCGGTCAGACCGAAAAGCCGTTCCTTCAGATAGGGGTCTCGGCCGTTCCACAAAGCAAGGGCGAAACACAGAAACTGGTGCCGATCACAAATACCAGCTATACCGTCTTCGTTCCAGCGGTAGGCACGCGATCGAGCGTGTTCGTGAGGGAAGTAGCTCCACGCCGTGCCATCAGCGCTGTAGTCTTCGCGCACCGTTCCCCAGGCACGCTCCGCAACGAAGGGACCCCAGCGATTCCAGTGGTCTTTTTTTTGTTCGATCGACCGCAGGCGGGCGCCTTCGGCGGTGTCGTAAATGCTCATTCGAGCCTTATCCTCACGGTGGGTGTTGCTGTCCGTGGTCCGGCTCGATAAGTTTGAAGAGCGTGGTTTGAGTCGCGCTTGCGCATTAGACCTGGCCCAGCAGCTCTTTCGCGGCCGCGGCGACGTGGTCGGGCTCGAACCCAAATCTTGTCTGCAGCTCCTTGAGTGGGGCTGATGCCCCGAACGTCTTCATACAGTTGAGCCGCCCAGCAGTGCCGACGTACCGTTCCCACCCGAAGCTCGAGGCCTGCTCCACCGCGACCCGCGCCTTGACGCGAGGCGGCAACACGCCGTCCTTATACTCCTGTGTTTGGTGATCGAAGATTTCCCAGGACGGCATCGAAACCACTCGCGAGCGGATGCCGGCGGCGACAAGCTTTTCGTGCGCCTGTACCGCGAGACTAACCTCGCTGCCCGTGGCGATGAGAATTACCTCAGGATTTCCGCCGGGGGCGTCCGCAAGCACGTATGCCCCGCGCGCGAGCCCCGATGCCGCCGCGTATTTCGTTCGATCCAAAGTTGGCAAGGGCTGGCGTGAAAGTGTCAATACGACAGGTTCATGGCGCAGCTGCATGATGTAGCGGAAGGCCTCTACGACCTCGTTGGCGTCGCCCGGGCGAAGGGTGATAAGGCCTGGGATGGCGCGCAATGAGGCGAGATGCTCGACAGGCTGGTGGGTCGGGCCGTCCTCGCCGTCACCCATGGCGTCATGGGTGAAGATGAAGATGGTTGGAAGTTCCATCAATGCAGAGAGCCGGATAGCGGGCCGCGCGTAATCGCTGAAGATGAAAAATGTCGCACCGAACGCTCGAAGTTTTGAAAGCGACAGCCCGTTCACGATTGCAGCCATTGCATGTTCGCGAATACCGAAGTGCAGGTTCTTTCCCCCGGGAGTCGCTGCTTGGACGCTTCCGGCTCCGTCATACTTCAGTGTGGTCTTGTTCGACGGTCCAAGATCTGCCGATCCCCCAAGGAACCAAGGGATGTTTTGTGCCAGGATGTTTAACACTATGCCGGACGCTTCGCGCCCAGCGATTCCCTTTGCGTCGGCCGGAAAGACCGGAAGGTTGCGATCCCACCCGACGGGAAGGTCGCGTCGTTGTATCAGATCAATCTCGGTGGCGAGTTCGGGGTACTTTGCGCGATACTGCGCAAAGAGTTCGGTCCATTCACGCCGCGCCTGGGCACCGCGGGCCCCTACCCCCGCCGCAAAATGCTCATAAACGCCGTCCGGAACGAGGAATTTCGCTTCTTCAGGCCAGCCATAAGCGCGTTTGGTGAGGCGGACCTCGTCATCTCCCAGCGGCTCACCGTGAGCTTCCGGGGTATCCTGTTTGTGAGGTGAACCGTAACCGATGTGGCTGTCCAGGACGATGAAGGTCGGCCTGCCCTTCGTCTTCCGGAAGATCTCGAGGGCTCGTTCGATGCGATCGATGTCGTTAGCATCTCCAATGCGAACGACGTTCCACCCGTAGGCGAGAAACCGGGTCGCAACATCTTCGGTGAACGTGATACTCGTATCCCCTTCAATGGTGATGTGGTTGTTGTCGTAGATCCAGCAAAGATTGTCGAGGCCCAAGTGGCCAGCAAGAGACGCCGCTTCTGACGAAATACCTTCCATCATGCAGCCGTCCCCGCAGATGGCATAAATGTTGTAGTCGAAGATCTCGAAGCCTGGCCGATTATAATGGGCGGCCAGCCACTTCTCTCCAATGGCCATGCCCACGCTTGTGGCGACACCTTGCCCGAGCGGGCCAGTCGTCGTCTCAACACCCGAGACCCAGTGGTATTCCGGGTGCCCGGGTGCTCGACTGTCCAGTTGGCGGAATCGACGGATATCGTCGAGGGTCACTGACGGGTGCCCGAGCCGCTCATAATCAGCGTCGACGGCTTGAATCTGAGTGAGGTGGATGATCGACCACAACAACATCGAAGCGTGCCCGTTGGAGAGCACGAAGCGATCCCGATTCGCCCAGATAGGATCCTTCGGATCGAAGCGCATGACGCGGTTCCACAGAGTGTAGGCAAGTGGCGCAAGCGCCATCGGCGTGCCGGGGTGGCCGGACTTCGCCTCTTGAACCGCGTCGATTGAAAGAGTGCGGATGGTATTGATTGAAAGCTGCGCCATTTTACCGTCCGTCTCTGGCCGAGCAAGTTGCGTAGCACCCATCGATCTCTCCTGGGTAAACCTTAACTTTCAAACCGAGCAGAGCAGCTGAAACGACCCGTAGCCTCAGAAATCTCGAAGCAGAAATACCGCCGCAACGGTTGGCCGGGTCTAAGTCTCGCAAGGTGCTGCTGCCACCTGCTGCGCGTCGCTGATTCTTTCCGCCTCCACCAAAGGCACTTTGTCTAGGCGCCGCTGGTGCCGGTCTGCGTGGCTACACTCGGCGGCCGAGAATGTTTGTAGGAGGTCCCCTGCCACCGACGGTCCCGCCGTTCTACCACCCACGCCTGTAATCCTCATATGATCATCTTCGACCCCTTGCTTGGCTGAAACATGATCGTGAATCAACGCGGCCCGATCACCTTGAACCTTGTCGGCACAAACCGACGCCCCCACGCCGCTACGGCAAATCGCCACTCGTCTCTCCACATTTCCAGTCGCTACGGCGTGCGCAAGCGGGACGACGTAGCCGGGACAGTCATCGCCAGGGTTCCCTTCAGGAGCGCCGAATTCGACGACTTCATGAGCTGCGGCGCGGAGCTTGGCAACGAGCTCTTCCTTCAGAGCAAACCCGCCGTGATCGGTAGCGATCCCTACGAGCATGCAGTGCTCCCGTTCATGGCAGGCTCACAGCCTGGAAGCTGCCGTTGCAGTTGGAGCTCCAGCGAATCTTTTTCAGGATGCGGCCATCGCGACCCTGCCTTGATCGTCATTCGGACGTGACCGACCTGCCGCCGCGTGGTCAGCTAGCATCACAGCCTGCTCCTGGCGAACCCGACCGGCAGGAATCGACATATCGGCGTTGCGCAGTCGTGCAAGCAGTCCCGCCTTTTCTCCACCGGTCACGAGCCAGAGGATGCGCCGTGAACGACGAATGATGGGGTAGGTCAGCGTCATCCGACGCCGTCCTTGATAGAAATTGTCAACGTGACATCGACGGCCGTCACATCCAGCGCCGGATCGCCAGGCACAAGTGACACAGTGTGTCCGTCTGGTCCGAGGTCCAGGTGAACGAGCTCAAGAATCGGCGCCAGACCCGCGAGTTTGCCGAGAGTAAGTGCGTAGCGGGCTGCAGCGTCAAGCGAAAGGGGTTCCACCGGCGTAGCGCAGATTTGCTCCGGCCGCAGCGCGGATGATCCGATCAGACATTCGCGAAGGTGCGTGAGATTTCGATCAGGTTCTCGGTCAGGAGCCGCACGTTCGTCTACTTGGACTACAAAAAGGTTTTCCCAAGGAAAGTTTTCGTGCTCGAAAGCGTGCAGCATCACCCACGGAGCGTGGCCGCCGCTTAAGGCCACGCCGAATCTACCGCGCTCCGGAACGCCGCTGCGAGCTTCCGCTGCGATAGTTGCGGCGGCTTCTTGCGCGACCGATTCGGTATAGGCAACCGCTTCCGTTCTCACGACCTCTCCGCTACAGGCTCGAATAACTTCCTGTCGCCGCTTAAAGATGACGCCTTGAGCTCTCATGCCGCCCCAACCGCTTCCGCAACTGCGGGTTCGGGTGTCAGGGCCGGGTTGACCCATCCGCCTTCGGGTTCTACCGTCTGTCGGACTTCGGCTGGTCCCCATGTACCCGGCTCGTAGTTGTAAACCGGAGTTGTTTTTTGCAGAACGGGATCCACGATTCGCCATGCTTCGTCCACGTAGTCTTGTCGAGCAAAGAGTGTGGCATCTCCCGCCATGGCATCTCCCAATACGCGTTCGTAAGCATCCATCTCGTCGGCTTGGGGACGGCGGCTGGCCAGCATTTCAGCTGCTTGACCAACCATTTCTTCGCCGGGAGCCATTACGGTCATACCCAAGGCGATGCTCACCTCCGGACTGATCCGAAATCGCAGATGGTTCTTCGTCAGGGAACTCGAACGTATCACTGTGGGCGGCAAACGAAATCGGCCAATGACCTCTGTGCACGTCACAGGCAGACACTTTCCGGCCCGGATGTAGAAGGGGACACCTTTCCACCGCCACGTGTTGACATCGAGTCGCAGAGCCGCAAACGTCTCCACTTGCGAATTCGGTGCCACCCCCTTCTCCTTGCGGTAGTCACGGAACTGCCCCCGGACCAAGTTCTTCTCATTTAGGGGCGGGATTGCTTTTAGCACCTTCACCTTCTCATCCCGGATGGACTCGCTGTCGGTCCTGACAGGCGGCTCCATGGCTAGGTTGCATAGCACCTGAAAGAGATGATTTTGAATGACGTCGCGTATGGTACCCGTCTGATCATAGAAACCCCCGCGACCCTGGACGCCGAAGTCTTCCGCCATGGTGATTTGCACGCTTTCGATGTAGTTGCGGTTCCAAAAGGACTCCATGAACGCGTTTGCGAATCGGAACACGAGCATGTTGTTTACGGGCCGCTTTCCAAGATAGTGATCAATTCGAAAGATGTGTGGTTCGTCGAAGGCTCCTAGCAGAATTTGATTGAGCTCGTCCGCTGTAGCGAGGCTACTGCCGAACGGCTTTTCCACGATTACGCGGGCCCCTTTGGCGCAACCGGAATTCACTAACTGCTCGACCACCGGTCCAAACAACACAGGAGGGATTGCCAAGTAATGGGCAGGCCGCTGAGCTCCGCCGAGCTCCTTGTAAACTGCTTGAAAAGTGGCAGGTTCTTTGTAGTCCCCATCCACATAACGCATCGAGGCAGAGAGCTTGGCGAATGCTGCTGCATCAATACCACCGTGTTTTTCGAGGCTATCTTTGGCCCGCGCGCGGAGCTGGTCCAAAGTCCAGCCCGCCTTCGCCACGCCAATGATCGGGACAGTGAGGTGTCCACGTTTGATCATCGCCTGGAGCGCCGGGAAGATTTTTTTATAGGCGAGATCGCCGGTCGCCCCAAAGAAGACAAGCGCGTCCGAGTGGAATTGATCCATGGTTCCCTCCTTCAGCCGTTTGCGGCAGTCTGGGACTTCGCTTCACTTTTCTCAAGGTGTCCGCCGAACTCATAACGCATCGCGGACAAGACCTTATTCGCAAAATCGGCCTCGCCCCGAGAACTGAATCGCTCATAGAGCGCTGTGGTAAGAACATGAGCAGGCACGCCTTCATCGATGGCGGCCTTGATCGTCCAGCGACCTTCGCCGGAATCGGAAACACGACCCGCGAACTTGGACAGCGCAGGATCTGCCAGTAGGGCGGACGCGGAGAGATCCAGAAGCCATGAGGCGATAACGCTGCCGCGACGCCACACTTCCGTAATGTCAGGTAGATCGAGGGAATATTGATAGTGTTCGGGGTCTCGCAACGGCGTCGTCTCCGCGTCAATCGCGTGATCCTGCTTACCGACGTTTGCTGCACGCAAGATACCTAAGCCCTCGGCGTAGGCGGCCATGATCCCGTACTCAATTCCGTTGTGCACCATCTTCACAAAGTGGCCTGCGCCATTTGGTCCACATTGCAGGTAGCCCTGTTCGGCCGTACCGATCTTCTTCTCGCGTCCGGGAGTGCGCGGTATGTCGCCAGGTCCGGGTGCCAATCGAGCGAAAATCGGATCGAGGCGCTTAACAACTTCCTGCTCGCCCCCGATCATCATGCAGTAACCTCGCTCGAGGCCCCAGACGCCGCCGCTCGTGCCAACATCTACGTAGTGAATCCGCTTTGACGCCAGTTCTTTCGCGCGCCGGATGTCATCCACGTAGTAAGAATTCCCACCGTCGATGAGAATGTCCCCGGCCTCCAAATGCGGCAGGAGATCAGCGATGGTCTTGTCTACGACTGCCGCTGGGACCATTAACCAAACGGCTCTCGGCTTCTCCAGCTTGGCCACAAATTCCTGAAGCGACGAGGCACCAACCGCCTTCTCCTTGACCAAATCGTTCACGGCGTCCGGGGACCTGTCGAAGACCACGCACTTGTGGCCTCCCTGGAGAAGTCGCCGCACCATGTTCGCCCCCATCCTCCCGAGGCCAATCATTCCTAGCTGCATAAAGGACTCCTTGTCAAACTCGGACTTTGGATTTCGTCGGATACGCTCTACAACTCGGTGACGGTTCGTATCCTAACCAGCACTGCGGCCGGAATCAGTCTGCGACAAAACTCGACGATCCCAGCGCTCCGTTGCCGATGCGTGGCCGGAGAATCAAATTGCCAAGGCTCATTGCGCCTTGGCCCATCGCCCTACATCTCTCTCCGGCTTCGCGCAAGACGCCTTCTCCCAAATCTCGACAAAGCCGCGATCGCGGCGAGCAATCTGGTTCGCCGCGGCTTCGCGCGTAACCTTTTTGGCACACGAGCTCCCTTCCCTACCTGGTGGCCGTCATGAGCGAGTCTTTGCGTTCGTCGTGCGTCGCGGACTGGCGGCCTCATCCCAAAGGCGGAATCCTCCAACGAATGCATTGGCGTTGTCGCCCTTCCGGCAACCAGACGGGAGTTTCTTCAGTTTCTTGGCGTTGCCACCGCCAAGAACCACATCGTCAGGGTGGAGGGCGTCAATCAGGCGGGCCACTCCGAACTCCACATGGCGTGCCCATTTCTTCTTTCCCAGCCGCTCTAACCCTCGGATGCCTACATAGTCTTCATACGTCCCTTTCTTGTAAGAGAGGTGCCCCAATTCCATCGGCACGACGTTGCCTTGCACTACGAGGGCGGAACCGAGACCAGTCCCAAGGCCCAGGAAGAGCAGGGTTCCGCTCTTATAGCTTCCCAAGGCTTGCATAGCCGCATCGTTGATGATTTTCACGGGACGCCCGAATGCGCCTTTGAAATTAAACCCGACCCACCCGCGCCCCAGGTTATGCGGCTCGACAGCCGGCCTACCCTCGAGTACCGGGCCCGGGTAGCCAATCGCGACCGCATCATACTTCCAGTCTCTGGTGAGCTCTTTGACTCCGGAAACCATCTGTTTCGCGGTCATCTTCGGCCCGGACGGAAATCTTCGAGGCTCGGTTTGCCCGGTGGCAAGTACCTTGACATGGGTTCCCCCTACATCAACTGCCAGCACCCTCATGACGGATCCTCGTTCCCAGTGGAAGCGATCTTGGAAAACTGTTTCTCAATTTCAATTCGAGAAGGCCAAGTCCTATCTTCCCGCGGCCATTTTGAGGTCGGCGCTTTTTGACGTCAGCACCGCCATCAAGTCGTTCCAGGATTTCACGAAGGACTTGGCTCCTTCGTCTTGAAGTTGAACCGCCAGGGCCTCGACATCAATGCCGGCCTTGGCGAACTGCGCCAAGACCTCTTCACATTGGCCACCGTCGGCCGGCAAGATCGAGCCGAGCTCGGAGTGCTCGGCGAGGGCCTTCAAGGTGCTCTCGGGCATCGTGTTCACGGTAAACGGGGCTGCCAGGGCTTTGATATATAAGATGTCGGAGGCATTGGGATCCTTCGTTCCGGTGCTGGCCCACAGCAGGCGTTGCGGCCGTGCGCCGGCATTGTAGGCACGCTGCCAGCGCGGGGAGCTGAGAAGCTCACGACAGGCCTTGTACGTCCGTTCCGCGATAGCGATCCCAAGCCGATTCGTAAGTTCGGCCGGGACTTTGCCTTTCACGGCGGCGTCCCAGCGGCTCACAAATACCGAGGCCACGGAACCCACAGTCGGTTTGAGCCCGGCCTCGATGCGTCGCTCGATTCCACGAAGGAATGCTTCGGCGGCCGCCACGTAGTGCTCGCGGGAGAACAAGAGGGTAACGTTAATGGGGATGCCCGCAAAAATCGCCTCCTCGATGGCTGGCAGCCCTTGCTGAGTGCCAGGGATCTTGATGAAGAGGTTCGGTCGCCCGGCTCGGGCAAACAAATCCTTGGCTGCGGCCAAAGTGCTGGCTGTGTCATAGGCCAAAAGCGGTGAGACTTCCAGGGATACCCAACCATCCACGCCATTCGAGCGTTCATAGATGGGTCGAAACAGGTCGGCAGCTCGGGTGAGGTCCTCCAGCGCTAGGTCAAAAAACAGTGTCTCGCCCGATTCACCCTTTGCGAGCTTCTCGCGGATAGCGGCGTCGTAGCTAGTACTGCTCTTGATGGCCTGGTCGAAAATCGTCGGGTTAGAAGTGAGTCCAGTCACCGACAGCTCTGTGATGTAGCGACTGAGCGTCCCGCTATTCAGCAGATCTCGCGTAATGTTGTCAAGCCAAAGACTCTGTCCTAAATTATGAAGCAGTTGTGTTGCTTTCATCGTGCCACCTCTCGGTGAGAGGCCAAAACTTACTAAAGGCTGCAGCGGCGGACTATTGGCAGAATTGACAGTAACAGTACTTAGTATTGGGCTCCGTGCGCTCTACTGCAGCTGGACAGTTGAATTTGAAGGAATGTGACGGCGCGCGGCTTGCTGCCTATAAACTTGCCCTTTTTGAAAACTCAGATAGCCCATCCTCGATCTCGACAGAACCCACTAGATCGTTTGGAGAGGCTTGCACCTGTGCACCACCGAATTTCGCGTCCGAGCATGAAGCGCTTGCGCAAATCCGGACACCCAAAGTTGCCGGCCCTCGCCTGGACGTTAGGAATAAAGGAACTCTACTCAGGCAACCGTGTCCGGTCAATCTTGACACGCCAAGATAACGGCCGCAGGTTTAACCGCCAGGTTAACGAACGAGGTCATGCGTCCACATGGTGAGTGTCGTTCCACAAGCGGATTACTGGCCTTGAAAGATCCTGTTCGTAGCCCAAAGCGCTGACGCTTGCCGTGCTCAGCATAAAGTATCTGCTGTTTACAGATGGTTCAAGCCCGAGCCAACGGGCTGCCAAGACCCGGATGAAATGCCCGCTCGAAAAAAGCAGCACAATACCCTGAATCGCGCGCACACGGTTTACGACCCGGTCCGCGCGCGCTGCGACCTGATGTGGCATCTCACCCCCTGGGCAACCATCGCGGAACAAATTCCAATCCGGGCGTTCCGCATGGATCTCAACGCTGCGCCGCCCTTCGTACTGACCATAGTTCCATTCGAGGAGATCCGGATCGACTTCCGCGACCGCCCCGAAGCCGGCTAGCTCGCATGTGCGGCGTGCGCGCTGCAGCGGGCTGGTGAACACTTTGGCAAGACTTAGTCCTTGCAACCGAACCCAAAGCTGGATGGCCGTACGCTCGCCATGCTCGGTTAATGGTAGATCGGTTAGCCCGGTATGCTGGCCTGTGAGGCTCCAGGCAGTTTCGCCGTGCCTGGCTATATAAAGGACGGGTAGCTCCCCACTCATTCTGCCGCTCCTTTCAGAATGCCAATCCCCGCCGACGCCTGGCGCCCCCACCTGATTACAAGTAATGGTGACCCAAAAACCTCGCTGATCCGATACGACAACACCGCAAAAACAGCGGGCGTACCGCAAAACACGCCAGCCGCTATAACCAATCCAACACCTACGTCGCGCAAGGATGCAATGAGCGCCGGCGACCTGCGGCCTCGGCTGTCGTTTCCGTCCAAGACGCAGCCGATCGCCAGAGTCGAAATCAGCAGTGTCAGCATCGGAGCAAATCCGATCAACTCGATGTGCGCTAATATCCGAAAGTGAGCAGCCAGTATGAATACCCTGCTACCAGATTGAGGATTTTGCTTACCAGCTTCGCGCGCCTCTGCGGTGAATCTGCCCATCTCGCGCCCAAAAGCGGTGGTCGCCATCATCTCTAGGAGCGCAATCGTTACGATGATGGCAAGCGCCCGCCCGATCCTCATAAAGATTTCCCCGGGGCCCCGTATATTTTGATCGACATCGGGCCTAGCGCGAGAAGGTTCGCTGCGACGGTTCGGTTCAGCTCCCTACGCGTTCCTCTGGCCAAGACCGCAACTCGAAGGATGGACTCGTGGTGAATGTCGGTAGATCTTGCGCCTGGTCAGCAACACAGAATGAAAGCAATCGTCAGCATTGCTGAGTCTTGAACCGTACCGGGGGCTCGCCTTGCTGCAACGCACCATCACTCACTCCACAACGCCTTGTACTCTTCTTTTGGGTCATGCCGTCGCCTTGGTCCGCGCGATTGACGCTCCCGTCTGATTTGCAGCTTGTTTCAGAAGCCAGCAGCTCATCTGGTCGATTCGGACGAAGCCTTTCAAATGACGGTCGCTTTTGCTTTCGACAACAGGAATCCATGTCAGTCCGTGTTCCAGCATGGTAGTCGCGGCAACTAAACCCGACTCCCCTGACGAGACACTTACGGGCTCGGCGGATACGAATTCCCGCAATCGTACATTCTTGATGTCTTCTCGAGCGACCGTCTGTTTGTAGGCGATCATCTGGGCGGCGAAAATAAGATCTGAGACGTTCGAGACGCCCCACAAGCACTGCTGATCATCCAGAATAAATAAGCGCCCGTTAGTGCTTCTGGTCAGCAAGACTATGGCCTGCTCAAGCGTGCTATCTGGTTTCAGCGTCTCCGGCGGGGCGGGCTCGAGGAAGGTGGACAGCGGCTCTCGGCTCAATGCATCCTGCGCCTCAGGAAAATGCAGCCAGACATTCTCGGCCCTTCGCTTCACGGACTCGGCGACGATGTCGCGCAACGGCGCCATGGATCCGGCGTGTTCCGAGAAGGCATCCCGGCTCATCACAACGACACGCACAACCGTGCGCGCCCGAATACTCGAGAGATACGAATCACTTTGATGCAGTGCCGCTTCGCCAACGAAATCCCCCGGACCCAACACGGCGAACGGAGTTTCTGCTGGCGCGGTGTCTGCGCTCCGAAGCAGTTCGACTTCGCCCTGTTCGATCGCGTAGAAGAAATTTGCCGGGTCTCCTCGGCGATAGATGAAATCGCCGGGGCGATAGTAAGCTCGGGAAACGTGCTGGCTCTGGTTCGCGGTAAAAGCTCCAAGATCACGCGGAAATATCAGGTCCCAGGCCCAGTCGGTGCCAACCCGGATGCGACGCGACCAGGTGGGCAACTTCAGAAGGTAAACGCCACGCCACATGAACCAGGCGAGAATGCCGGAGACGCGGAACCCAAACATCTCTGCAACAGCGCGGCGCCCCCCGATCGAGCACAGCTGGCCGAGAGGCTTGAAATAGAAGGGACGAGTGGGTTCGCCACGTAGCACTCGCACAATGTTTTCGGCTGCTTGGCGTCCCTCCCTTTCCGCGAATTGGCCCGTTGTCGGAGACGGTTTATTGTCGAACGCATTCGTGATGTAAGCGCAGTCTCCCACCGCCCAAACGTTAGGAAGGCCAGCAAGACGCATATCAGGATCCGTCACTACCCGCCCTCGCTCTTTTTTCACACCCACCAGATGCTCGATGATCGGTGAAGCTGTAGTTCCAATCGTGCAAACCACCGTGGCGGCGCGGATCAGGCTGCCGTCCTGAAGCCCCACGCCTTCAGGGGTTGCTGCCGCGGCGCTGGTTTTCAAAAGCACCTTGATCCCCGCGCGTTGCATCTTCTTTAACGCAAAATCGCGCAACGTGGGACTGACCTCAGGCAAAATTTGGTCCTGATTGTGAACCAGCGTCATGCCGATATCGCTTTCGGTGAAATTCCGATAAAAGCGTGTGCTGTCCCGGACCAAATCGTTTACTTCGCCCGCCAACTCGACCCCGCTAAACCCACCGCCGATGACTACGAACGAAAGATGGAACTGACGTCTCTGAGGATCGCTGCACGCCTCCGCCTTCTCGAGCTGGTCGATGATATGAGAGCGCAGAGCCACCGCGTCTCTCATCGTCTTGAAAGGGAACGCGTGGTCGCTCATCCCTGGAATAATGCCGAGATTACTTTCGGCTCCGCAGGCAATCACGAGATGGTCGTAGGTCGTGCGCTCCAGTTGGCCCTGGTCGTTCTGAAATTCGATTTGACGAGCCGGGAGATCGATGCGTTCGACGGTTTCGGTACTGCAGTCTACTCCGGGCAGCATCTGTCGAATTGTTGCGGCTGCGGAATCAGGGTGGATCGAAGCTCCAGCGACATCGGCCAGGAGGGGGTGGAACACCATGTGATTCTCCCGGCTGTAGACAACGATCTGGCATTGCTCGCCCGGCAGTCTCGTCCGCAGAGTCCTCGCGCACTTGACCGCTGCGAACCCGCCACCAATAATTACAATTTTCGTGCGCGCCATTTCGAGCTCTCAGCCGCAACAGCTGTATGGAAAGTAAGTACTACTCCGTCCCTTCCTTAGCGTCAATGACAAATCGTCCGACGATTCAAGTAACGCCCGAAATCTTAGGGAGTCCGATGGCTGTCTGCTGCTTTCCAGATGCCTGCAGACACCGTCTACACTTTTTAATTCGTGTAGACGGCGTGAACCATTGTCAATTTTGACAGGCTCCGACGTTCATTCAGATCGCTAATCGTGACGCTCGATTGTGCCCGCACGGAGTCGAGACGACTCGACACTGGGCGGGGCATTTACGAGGCAAAAGGGAGAGTGCGTCGAACTGATTTGCACCGGTGAATAAACGTGATGGGACGGCCGCGAATTAGCGCTATCCCAGCTTGCAGACGCGGCAAGACTTGTGGCTGAAACTCAAATTCGCCGAGATGTCCTTTCTTCCTCATTCCCTGCCAGGTTCCCGTTGTTCGTCGTCATCTTCCTGCAGTTAGAGATCCTTAGCCGGTAAGGCGCGGACTGCGATCGTGTACCAACAATGAGCATCGCGAGCGATGAGGTTGCTTCGGGTGCGGCGGTGGTGTTTTTTGTCTGTCAGCGTACAAAGCTTCTCGTCGCACACTGCTGTGGGAACCAAGCCCTGTCGTGATTCAACTCGGCTAGAGCCTGGGCGGCAATAATCTCAGCCAGACTGAAAACAGCTACCGGGACCGCACAGAATCCCGAAGAAGGTTGCGCCCCTTTATCATTTTAGTGCGTCCCTGGAAGCGAGCCTCCGTTCCAAGAAAGTGATTCTCTCGACTCGACGTGCAGTTCGGTAAGGTGGTTTCGGCTTAGAGTGGCGAGCTTTACCCGGTCGTGACGCCCCCATCGGAGAAGTGCAGTGCTTGTTCAAACCTCCGCGCCTTCGCGCATCTCGGGGGTATCGCATGTGGGAAAGGCTTGAGCGGCGCTAAGCTGTCAATTCTTGATCGGCCGGTCGACGACCGCGCTTCGCAGTTCGAGAAATTGGATTGTCAATTCTGCCAGTTGACCGCACGCGACCTAGCGGGTAGCTTCTGCACGAAATGCTTGTCCCTGACTCCATTGGCCTGCCGTCGATATGCCGTGGTGATTGGGACGCTTCATGTTAGTAACGAGGGACTTGGTGCGAATCGCGCCACAAGCTCCCATCCAATTATGGCTACGCGCCCCGTAATGAGGTGGCCCAGTGTCCGGAGAGGCGAACTAGCCGCTTGCAGATTGTATTCTGAATAGCCGAGCTCATGGGTGTAAAGCCTTCATTGGTCACTTTCACTGGGATCCGGCAACAAGGAGCGTATCAATGCACACCCGACGAGAATTTCAGTCGTATGGCTCATGCGAGGCAGAACCGAAACGAGCCAAACTGCGAAGTTCCTTTTCGAGCTGCGTGTTTTTGATTCTGTTCCCGATCGGAGCATTTCTGCTTACGGGGCTTGTCGGGTGTTCAGAAAAGGAAGCACCTGCGCCGCCAGCGCCCCCCGAAGTGACCGTGGCGACCGTCGCCCAACAGGACGTCCCGATTTACAACGAATGGGTTGCGCAATTAGGTGGCCCGGTCAACGCCGAGATCACTCCCAAGGTGCAAGGCTACCTGCTGAAGCAGGAATACCAGAACGGCTTCTTCGTCAAGAAGGGCCAGCGGCTGTTCGAGCTTGATCCGCGGCAATACGAGGCAGCACTTGACGCAGCCAAAGCGTCGGTAGCGAGCGCGGAAGCAAATCTCGCGAAGTATCAGACCGACGTCACCCGCGACACTCCGTTGGCCGCACAAAACGCGATTCCGCAAAAGCAACTGGACAACGATACCGCCAACCGTGATGCCGCGGCCGCGCAAGTATTAGCCCAGAAGGCCAATGAGCAGAATGCGGAATTAAACCTGGCCTGGACCAACGTCAATTCACCGATTGACGGGATCGCTGGCGTTTCGAACTCCCAGATTGGCGATCTGGTCGGTACGAGTACAAAAATGACGACAGTCTCCCAGGTAAATCCGATCTGGGCGTACTTCAACATCAGCGAGAGCGATTTCCTCGGCGTCGCCTCCCGGGTAGAGGGAATCATTAGCGGCAAGGTCAGCCGGGATTCTCTCGGCCGCACGCCTATCGATTTCATTCAGGCGAACGACGCCCCTTATCCGGAAAAGGGACGTTTTGTTTACGTCAATCGCCAGATTGGAAGCCAGACTGGGACGATTCAAATGGCGGCTGAATTCGCCAACCCGAACGCCGCACTTCGTCCCGGCGGCTTTGGACGGGTGCGGATTCAGACCGGCGTGAATCGGAACGCGCTGCTGGTGCCGCAGCGTGCCGTAATCGAGGTGCAGTCGAACTACATGGTCGTCGTGCTCGCGTCCGATCACAAAGCCAGATTTCAGCCGGTGAAGATGGGAGAGCGCGTAGGGCCGAATTGGATCGTTAGCGAGGGCTTGCAGCCGGGCGAGCAGATCGTGGCTGAAGGAATTGAACGCATACAGATGGTCGCGGCTGCAATGCCGCAACTGGCAAAGAGCGGCATTCCAGTTGTTGCCAGGCCCTTCACGCCGGCGCCGGCGGACGAGGGGAGCAACTGACCATGGCCAAATTCTTTATCAATCGGCCGATCGTCGCGATGGTGATTGCGATTCTGATGGTGCTGATCGGCGTGGTCACGATGCTCGGCCTGCCTACGGCGCAATTCCCCAACATCGCGGACCCGATGATCCAGGTCAAGGCCACCTACCCTGGCGCGGATGCGCAGACCATCGCCGAGTCCGTTGCAACACCCCTTGAGCAGCAGATGTCAGGCGTCACTGGCATGAACTACATGTACTCATTAAGCGCCAGCTCCGGCGGGGGAATGACGCTGTACGTTGACTTTCAGTTGGGGACCGACATTAACACCGATCAAATTTTGGCGCAGATGCGGAGTGGTCAGGCCAACTCGCAACTGCCCGCCGAGGTTACACAGCAAGGCGTTATCGTGCAGCCTGGGACGACTGCCCCTTTTATGCTGCTGGACCTGTATTCGCCCACTGGTATCTACGACAACATTTTCCTGGCCAACTACGCCAACATCAATTTGCAGTACGCGCTGACGCGAATTTCCGGTGTCGGCCAGGTTCAGGTGTTCGGCGCCGGGCCCTATGCGATGCGCATCTGGGTGAATCCTGATCGGCTGGCAAGTCTGGGAGTGACCGTGTCCGATATCACGAATGCGGTCAAGGCGCAGAACAAGGTCAACCCCGCGGGTCAGATTGGCGGCGAGCCCGTCCCTCGAGGTCAGCAATTTACCTATAACGTTCGTGCTCCGGGGCGGCTGCCCACGGCTGAGGAGTTCGGCGAGATCGTCGTCCGCGCCCAGCCCGACGGATCAATTCTGCGTCTGAAAGACGTGGCGCGTGTGGGTCTGGGAGCGCAATACTATTCCTTACTCGCGCGGATGGGAACGGCAGGAGAGAACAAGCCTGCCCAGCCCGCGGCCCTCGTTGCGCTGTATCTAACTCCTGGCAGCAACGCCCTGCAGACCCGAGCCGCGGTCCTGAAAATGATGGAGGAGGCAAGCCGCCGGTTCCCGAGCGGCCTGGATTACAACGTCGCCCTCGACACGACACTCGCCGTCAGTGCAGGAATCCATGAAATCTACAAGACGCTGTTCGAAGCCCTGATACTGGTCATCCTCGTCGTGTACATCTTTCTCCAAGGCTGGAGGGCAACTCTGATTCCGCTGCTCGCGGTTCCTGTCTCTCTGGTAGGAACGTTTATGGTCTTTCCGCTATTTGGGTTCTCCATTAATACGCTGTCGCTTTTCGGGCTCGTGCTTGCGATTGGACTGGTCGTTGATGATGCGATTGTTGTGGTGGAGGCAGTGGAACAACACATCGAGCACGGGCTGACACCTCACGACGCCGCCATCAAAGCAATGGAAGAGGTCTCGGGACCGGTAATTGCAATTGCACTGATTCTCGCCGCAGTGTTCATTCCCACCGCGTTCGTTCCCGGCATTACGGGACAGCTCTATAAGCAGTTCGCCCTTACCATCGCAATTTCGGTGCTCTTCTCGGCATTCAACGCGCTCACGCTCAGCCCCGCGCTTTCCGCCCTGATGCTGCGTCCCAAGAAACCCACGCGCGGCCCGCTCGGAGCCTTCTTCCGCGTTTTCAACCGCGGCTTCGGGCACGCTACCGACGGGTACGTGAACGTGTGCCGGCACCTCATCCACAAGGCCGGTTTTGCGTTCCTCATACTCGCCTTGCTGGCTGTCGGTGCGGGCTTCTTCGGCAAGAAAATCCCACAGAGCTTCCTCCCCGATGAAGACCAGGGCTATCTTTTTGGCGGCTTGCAGCTGCCTAACGCGGCATCGCTGCAACTCTCGTCGGAGGCCGCACGCGAAGTAGAAAAAATCATCATGGACACGCCCGGCGTGCAATATGTCAGCTCAGTCGTGGGATACAGCATGTTGAGTGGCGTGAATGCCACATATAGCTCGTTCTTCTTCATTTCGCTGAAACCGTGGGATGAGCGCAAGACTCCCGAAACCAGTTACCAGGGGATTAAGGCTCACCTGCAACAGGCGCTCTCAAGGGTTCCGTCGGGGCTTGCTTTCTCATTCCCCCCGCCGGCAATACCGGGTGTGGGCACATCGGGTGGCGCAACTTTCATTCTTGAAGACAGGTCGGGCGGCGGCATCGAGTTCCTCGCCAAGAATGCGCGGATATTTGCAGAAGCAGCCCGCAAGCGCCCCGAGCTGGCCGGAGTTCTAACAACTGCTCTGCTCAGCGTGCCCCAAGTTGGCGTAAAGGTGGACAACGCCAAGGCGATGACCCAGCAGATACCGCTGAATGATCTGTACCAGACCGTTCAGACATTCATGGGCGGCTCGCTGATTAACTTCTTCAACCGTTTCGGTCTGCAATGGCAAGTGTATGTTCAGGCCGATGGTGACTACCGGACCGACGCGGAAAATCTGGGCAAGTTTCATGTCCGGAATTCAGCCGGCGACATGGTTCCCTTGAGCACGCTTACCAGTACGTATCCTCGCAACGGCCCTGAGTTCCTCATGCGGTACAACCTGTTCAACTGCGTACAGATTAACGCCTCGGCGGCGCCCGGATACAGCTCTGCACAGGTCATGGCGGCATTAGAGGACGTCTTCCACAAGACGATGCCCAGTCAGATGGGTTTCGACTATTCGGGAATGTCTTACCAGGAGCAGAGGGCCGCGCAGGGAGTGTCGCCCGCCATCATTTTTGGTCTGGCATTCTTCGTCGTCTTCCTGATCATGGCGGCTCAGTATGAGAGCTGGACGCTGCCTTTCAGCGTGCTTTTGGGCGTGCCGATCGCAGTTTTCGGAGCCTTCTTCGCACTCTTCTTCCGCCACCTTGAAAACAATGTGTACGCTCAGATCGGCCTGGTGATGCTAATCGGCCTTTCGGCCAAGAATGCCATCCTCATCGTGGAATTCGCCAAGATCGAGTACGACAGCGGGAAGCCGCTCATCGAAGCGACCCTGTCCGGCGCAAAGCTCAGACTGCGACCAATCCTGATGACTGCCTTCGCCTTTATTTTAGGTTGCGTGCCGTTGTGGGTAGCCGCCGGCGCGGGCGCGATCTCACGCCAGGTGCTAGGAACGGTGGTTATCGGGGGCATGCTCGCATCCTCGATCATTGCGATCTTTTTCGTGCCAGTGTCCTTTGACGTCGTGGAGCGCTTCGGCAACCTGTTCAGCAAAAAGAAAGAAAGGCCGCAGCAACCGCCCGCGGTCGGCGCTAGCCCGGAAGGGGGGCAGCCATGATGCGCAGAGAGACACCCGTCGCGATCGTCATCGTGTTGCTGTTCTGCGTGTGTGGGTGCACGGTGGGGCCGAACTACAAACGCCCCGACGTGAATGTCCCAAGCGACTATCGCGGGCTCCCGCACGGGCCCACTGGCCAATCTGGGGGTGAAGCGTTCGCGGAAATGAAGCTAGCGGCCGTTTTTCCGGACGAAGTACTGCAGAGCCTTCTCAAGGAAGCTCTGGTCAACAACTACGACGTGCGCATTGCCGCCGCGCGGGTGCTGGAAGCGGGCGCTGATCTCGGGATTACGCGCGCCAATCAGCTTCCGACAGTGAATGTGGCCGGGGGGATCCAGAACCAACGCACGCAGCCAGTGTCAGGGAACGTGACGGCCGGCGCGGTCGCGGTGCAAGCCTCATGGATACTGGATTTCTGGGGCCAGTTTCGCCGAGCGACGGAAGCGGCGCGCGCAAATCTGCTCGCCACTCAATACGGGCAAGGCCTGGTTCGAATAACCCTAATTTCGGCTGTGGCGAATGCCTATTTTCAACTCCGCGCATTCGATTCTCAACTCGACACCTCGGAACGCACATTGGAGACAGATAAAGAGATTGTGAGGATTAACACCATCAAATTCAAAGGTGGCGAAAGCGCGATTACCGATGTGCTGCAGGCCGAGCTTTTGCAAGAACAGGCGGAAGCAGAAATCATTTCGCTGAAGCAGGCTATCGAGCAGACCGAGAATCAGATCAGCATCCTGCTGGGCAGAAATCCTGGGCCGATTCTTCGCGGACTTCCGCTCACTCAACAGCCGCACATCCCTGAGGTGCCAGCTGGATTGCCGTCTGCGATTCTCGAACGCAGGCCGGATGTCCTCCAGGCCGAACAAAGTCTCGTAGCTTCCAATGCAAACGTTGGAGTGGCAAAGGCCGCTTACTTCCCTCAGTTCTCATTGACCGGCGCGTTCGGCGTGCAAAGCACTGCTTTGGAGAGTTTCCTCGGAGGAGGACTCACCACAGCCGCATGGTCACTTGCCGGACAAGTTGCTCAGCCCATCTTTGAGGGCGGGCGTATTACGGCGAGTTATCACCTTGCCTGGGCCCAGCGAGATGAAGCCGAACTCGTTTACAAGCAGACCGTGCTCCAGGCGTTGGGAGATGTCTCGAATGGTCTCGTCGGCTACAATCAATCCCAACAATTTCGGATGAAGCTCGAGGAACAAACGGCCACCTACAAGGAAACTGCGCGTCTCGCGAACGTTCGCTATCTCGGTGGATATACCGCCTTCCTTGAGGTGTTGGTGACCGAGCAGCAATATTTCACCTCAGAGATCAACCTGGACCAGGCCTGGCTCGCAGAAATCCAGAACTACGTCGAGCTATATCAAGCGCTCGGCGGCGGTTGGCAGCAATAGAATTCCGCACGGCGCTGCATTACCGCATCGCTAGTGTTTGCAACTCAAGATTCCATTCAAGTCTTGCTGGTCACGCCCGATTTGCAATGGTGGAAGGGATCGCTCCTGCCCGATAAGAAATCCAGCGGCGACATGTGCGCGGGGTAGGACGGAAACGTTTACCGTTCCTGTGTCGGGTTAACGCTGCGAGCTCAACCGGTCGGTGCAACACCATCCAGTACATTGATTCGACAATGCTACCGCGCGAGAACCGTCTATTTCGCGGTGCGCGGTTAAAACCCAGCCAGGACAGCCTTCCTACTGGTCTTGCCCTAGGGAGCAATTTTAGCTTTTTCTTTCAGTGCAAGGCGGGTTCAAGCTCAGTGTTGCGTCGAACCATAGCGACCACCTCCCTAACCGGTAAAATCAGGAGTCGACCGCATCCACATGGAACACCTGCTAGGGAATGAAACTTAAGCGAACAGCTAATCGTCCGCCATATCGGTCCAAAAGCAGTCAAAACGCGGCGGCCGGCCTCGGCGATTTTCTTTTGCGGCACAGCGCGTAGGGTCAAAACGCGCCCATAACCCGGGAAGGAGCAAGCCACTCAAGTCATTGCTGAATCGGACGAGCCGTACAAGACTATGTTCGCAGCTGCTTGGGCTACCGGGTTACGTGCTGGCGAATTGCTGGCGTAGGCTCGCGCCTTTAATCTGAGGAAGCTAGGTTTAGCCGGCTGCGAAATACCTTCGCGCAAAATCCACAGACGGTACCACGATGCTAAGGGACTTTGTTTCAGTGAATGACGGAAACACGGGTTGATTCACGACAGAATGTGAGGTGAATACTCCTTCACCCATGATGCGGTCGGCCAGTTTTTTTCGCCCGATAACCGGAAAACCGCTACCCTGACTTGTTATATGAACAGAGGCGCGATTGAGAGGACCTGATGAGCGGCGAAACCTTACCCTTGAGGCTGCCGCTCCCGCGCTTTAGGACGCGCGAAGGCGAGGCGACCGCTCTGTACCGCGAACTTCGCAAGCCGCTCGTTCGCTACCTCATGTGCCTTGGTCTTTCGAGCGACGAGGCGCAGGACGTGGTCCAGGATGCTTTCGTGAGCTTGCAGAAGCACCTTGCGGCGGGCGGGTCGCAGGAGAATATTCGGAGTTGGTTGTATCGGGTGGCGCACAACCACGCGAGGAACCGGCAAACGAGTTACGACCGGCGTTTCTCCGCGCCGCTCGGTGAGGTCGACACGATGTCCGATGAGGCGACGCCGGAACGGATGGTCCTTGAAAAAGAGAAGTTTCGAAGGCTGGGCAAGGCCATCGGTCTACTCAGCGAGCGGGAACGTGAATGTCTGCTGCTGCGCGGCGGGGGATTGCGGTACCGCGAAATCGGCGAAGTCTTGGGAATTCCGACCTCGACCGTGGGTGATACAGTGGAGCGGGCCATCAAGAAATTAGCGGAGAATTGCAATGTGTGACTTTTCGGGAAGACTGATCGCCTGGCTGGACAAAGAGCTGCCGGAAGGCGAAGCCGCCGTTGTCGAGCGGCATTTGAAGGTTTGCATGGAATGTCAAAGCCGTCTCGTTGCGTATCAGCAGGCGAGCAGGACGTTCGATGCGTACTGCGATGCAGAGATCGCATCCGAGAGGCGGCGAAGCCTGCCGCGATGGATACCCGTGATATCTGCCGGTGCGGCGGCCGCTGTTGCGGTCGCTGCTGTGTTCCTGACGTTCCCGCGTGGACGGGCCCCGTGGCCCCCGATCAAATCACCCACCGCCCATTCTTCACCAGCGATGGATCCACGCGTGGGAGCGGCTCATTCCGTGGTGGCTGTGCAAATGCCGCCTTCTGCAGCGAGTCGGGTGGCGAGGGTCGATCGGCGATATGCGGCCGTACCGGCACGACGTCGCAGTGCCGGCGCTGCGCCCGCGCAAGTTCACGACGTAGGGGCGCTGCCCGCGATCGAGATCACCATTCCTTCAGATGCCATGTTTCCTCCCGGCGCGGTGCCGGAAGGAGTGAGTTTCGTTGCGGACGTCGTACTCGGGGCGGATGGATCGGCGGAACGGCTGCGTTTGCAGCCGCAGTTTGTGACATTGGACAGGAGGGCTACACAGCCATGAAATACGTATCGATTTCGATCCTGATTTTGGCGGCTGCGTCCTGCGCTTTGGCGCAAGGCGGAGGAGATGTGCTGTATCAAACGACCGGCAGGGCTGTAAGCATAAGCTCGTTTCAGAAAGGGCCCACTGCGCCGGTGACCGGAGCCCCTTATTCCGCCACGATCAGCAATGAAACGACGCAGACGCTGGAGGACGGAAGCCACATCGTGCAGACGATGAACGGCAACGTCGCGCGCGATTCGCAGGGTCGCACGCGGCAGGATGCGCCGTTGCCGGCGATCGGGAATTTATCCGCGACGAATGCGCCGCACCTGGTGTTCATTCAGGATCCCGTGACGCAAGTTTCGTACACGCTGGATTTGACGGACAAGACTGCGCAGAAAATGGCGATGCCGTCGTTGGCTTCCTCGGGCACGATGGTTTCCGGCACGACGGGCGCGGAGACGGCCGGCCCGGTGTTCATGATGTCACTGCAAAATGGGCAGACGACCGCGCCGGCGGGTCCGATGCCGCCGCCTCTGCCTGCACCAAACGCCACGATCATGATGCAGAAGGCCATCACGATCGACGACTCAGCGCAGGTTAGCACCGAGGACCTTGGCTCCGAGACCATGCAGGGCGTAGCCGTTACGGGGACGCGCACCACGCGCACGATTCCGGCCGGGCAGATCGGCAACGACGCGCCGATCAGCATCGTGACTGAGGTGTGGATGTCGCCCGAGCTGAAGACCGTCGTTTACAGCAAGCGTAGCGATCCGCGCATGGGCGTTCAGACGTTTCAGCTAAGCAACATTACGCGCGCCGAACCGGACCCGTCGCTGTTTACAGTGCCAACGGGCTTCTCGATTGCGGATGGGCCGCGGCCGATCTTTTACCGCACGAGCCAGTTGCCGTAGGGTAAGCGTACGGTGAGAACCGTACGCTTACACCCATTGAGATCACCCGCCTGATCGGACAAGTGCCGTACTAGCGCTTCAAATGATTCCATAACAATGCTGGCTCCCTCGACCCGAGTAGACTGTGGTTTACCGACCATAGGCTCAGGAGAAACGAGCCAGCATTGTTATGAAATCATGATCAGTAGCCGTGCGACCGCACAAAGTAAGTAATGAGAATACCGCCCACGCCGGTCAAAATTAGGATGGTTCTAGCCATCAACGGTGAGGGCTGAGCGCCGTCTCTGTAGCGTAGATACTTCAACCAGTCGTTCTTGGCGAACGCGCCGAAACATATCAGGACAGGCCCCGCTACATAGAAGTAGATATCCCACCAAGGGATGAGCTGCGAATACATGTGGAGAACCTATCATAGTTCTCGGGCGAAGGCGGCGACCGGTCAACCGTTATTACACACCGCCCAAACCGTAGCTCCTGGTTTGTCGCGTTGCCGGAGAAATGAAATAGCACTTGAGTTGTCCGGTTAATCAGGCATTCGCTCCGATCGTGGTCTAGCGTGCCCTCGGTGCAAGCTCGTCGCTTACAGAGAAGAGCGGATTTTCGACTTGTGAATGAGCGATGCAAATCGAGATTCTTGCGAGAGTACCTTCTGCGGCCAACTGAGCCGGACAACTCTGGCTGTTGCCATCTGGCGTCCAACAATAGTAAAACGGGGCGAAATTTCCGGGAATGGAGACAGCCAACGATGCCGAACGAAACGGCGATTGCAGAATTTCGGTCTAGCTTGCGCGGGGAACTAATCGGGCCCGGCGATTCAAGCTACGAAGCTGCTCGCAAAGTGTACAACGCGATGATCGAACGGCGCCCGCGACTGATCGTGCGCTGCGCCGACACAGCCGATGTCATGGCAGCGGTAAAGTTCGCACGGGAGCAACGTTTGCTCGTGGCGATTCGGGGCGGTGGGCACAATGCGGGGGGCTTGGGAGTGTGCGACGACGGATTGGTGATCGATCTTTCGCCGATGAGCCATGTTCATGTGGACCCAAAGAAAAAGACTGCGATGGTCGGCGCTGGCGCGCTGTGGCGCCATGTGGATCATGCCACGCACGCGTTCGGTCTCGCAGTGCCATCGGGCATTATTTCGACGACCGGCGTCGCAGGATTGACGCTAGGCGGCGGGATCGGTTACTTGACGCGACGGTACGGCCTGACAATCGACAATCTGCTGGCCGTCGAAATGGTGCTGGCCGACGGGCGATTCGTCACGGCCAATGCTAAGGAAAATGCTGACCTGTTCTGGGCAGTGCGTGGCGGGGGAGGCAACTTCGGCGTCGTGACAACATTTCTATTCAAAGCGCACCCAGTGGACACCGTCTACGGTGGCCCAATGTTCTGGCCGATGAAAGATGCTGCCGAGATGATGCGCTGGTACCGCAACTTCATCGTCACGGCGCCCGATGACATTTACGGTTTTTTTGCTTTCCACACCGTGCCGCCGTGGGCGCCTTTCCCCGAGCACCTTCACAACAAAAAGATGTGTGGCATCGTTTGGTGTTACACCGGAGCAATGAAGAAAGCGGAGAAAGTGTTTAGACCGATCCGGGGTTTCAAGACCCCGGCAATCGATCTGGTTGGCCCCATTTCGCATCCGGCGCTGCAAAGCCTTTTCGATGGCCTGTATCCGTCCGGGATGCAATGGTATTGGAAGGCCGATTTCGTAAAGACCCTTCCCGACAAGGCTATTGCACAGCATTTAAAATACAGTGAGAAATTGCCAAGCCTGGAATCGACGATGCACCTCTACCCGATCAATGGTGCGGTGCGACGCGTCAGGAAGCAGGCAACTCCGTGGTGGTACCGCGACGCTACGTGGTCCCAGGTGATCGTCGGGGTCGATCCGGACCCGGCGAACAAGGAAAGGGTCTCCGCGTGGGCTAAAGAATATTGGAACGCGCTTCATCCATACGCGGCGGGTGGCGCGTATATTAACTTTATGATGGAAGAGGGCGAAGACCGGATCAGGGCGACGTATGGCAAGAATTATGCGCGTCTGGCGAAGATTAAGAAGCGCCGCGACCCGGCGAACTTTTTCCGCGTAAATCAGAACATCGCGCCGAAGTGAATATAATCATCGAGTTCTAAGGCCTGATTAGCGTAAATCAGGAGCTAAAGGCGGCCGAACCTGTACTGCGCCCTTGCCCAAGACGATGTAGCCCTCTCGGCCGTCCGGCAAGACGATGTTCAGGGTGGAACACTCCTTCCAATATCGAATCCGTTGAACATGCAGGGCGGCGCCCGTTTGAACGGTGGTTAGCTGCGTACCTCCACAAGATTCGTTTCCAGCGCCTGCAAAGATAGGTGTTTCCGATTCCACTGTGACAACGTGTTCTCGGTCGTTCCATACATGCGAGCCCACAGTGTAGCAATCAGAAGCGCAATGACGATTGCGACGAGGCCAATAACACGGAACGCGAGCAGACCAATTTGTTTCGCCGTGTTCACGTGTATTGATTTTCGCTAGGTTTCTGGAAAGGCTCAAGTCGGCCGGAATCGTGTTGACGTGGAACGCCCGATTACTCGCGTCACCGTATAAGTGGTTTTGCCCCGATTTCACCTCTCAGGTAAGGGCTGCCAGGACTTGGTGGCATCTGGTCTTCACAATGGGAACCCTCACACGGAAAGTCGTGCGTGGTAGCATCAGCCAATGGATCTTCGTTCGTCAGGCTTGGGATCTGATCCCACTCGACTGGAAAATCGAACGTACAAAAATGCAATTCCGAGGAGACGTCATGCCGCTGACTCGCCGCGAATTATATTCACTCTTTCCTGTTGCACTTCTGCCTGCATTGCACTTGGTACAGAATGATCCATCTGCAGCGCAACGCTCTCTCGCTTCGACCGTGTATCCGTTGGACAATTTGCCCCTGCGAACAGCGAACAATGCACAGTTCCGGGATGTGTTGAAAGGCAGACTCGCGACGGGAGAGTCGTTGGAGGTGCATGAAACAACGTTGCCACCAGGCGGCGCACCGCATCCACCACACCATCACCTCCATTCCGAAATGTGGCTGATTCGCGAAGGAACGGTAGAACTTATGGTGAGCGGAAAGACTTTTCGGTTGGGGCCTGGATCGGTGGGATTCGTACATTCGAACGACGAGCACGGAATCAGAAATGTCGGCGCGACGCCAGCCACCTATTTCGTCGTTGCCATCGGCCCTGGAGCAGACTCTTAACCCAACACACAAGGGCTTTTGCCACATCGGAACAGAACTACCTTAGTCACCGTCAGCATGTGATTCGGCTTCGACCGCCGGACACGATCGTTCCAGAGGAGTCGTGGTTGCCAGTACCGACTTTAATGGTTAATCAGGAGCTAGCGCTTGGAACCGCACTGACATGGTTCGGGCTTGCTCTAGTGGCAAATTCGTTGACTGGAAGGCGGGAGAATCATAGGATTCGCGACATAGAGTTCCAGGTTGTAGGTTCCCGGGAAAATCAATTCAATGAGGAGGAAGCATGTCCCTAGTACGAGCAGGTTTATTGATCAGCTTCGCGTTGCTTCCTGTAGTCGCGGGCGCACAGACAAAGCAGACTGCAAAAGAAACTCCTGCGCAGGCTTCAAGCAGCTCGATGATTGTAGAGCCGGGTTCGGAAAAGTGGGGCGACATCCCGGCGGCCGCCATGGTCGGCACGCCGTCGGTTGAAATCGGTGGCACGTTGCGCGTTGCTATTATCCAGGGCGATCCGATGACGGCTGGGCACACATATACTCTGCGCATTTCGTGTACCGATGGAGCCAAGATCGCACCGCACTGGCATCCGACGACGGAGAACGTTACGGTGATCAAGGGTTCGGCTGCTGTCGGAATGGGATCGAAATGGGACGACGCGGCACTCAAAGACGTGCCCACGGGCGGGTTTTTCGGGGCCGGGCCGCGCATGAGGCACTTCGCGGAATGCAAGGGCGATACGATTCTGCAAGTGCACGGGATCGCACCGTTTGTGATCAACTTTGTCGGCCCCGATGATTCTCAATCAGCCAAGAAACCAGAGTAACGAGACGGAATATCGCCCAACGGAAATCGGAGTAAGGACTGTTCGAGTCATGGTGTCTGCTGGACAGTCGCGAGCGAACAGGACTTGAAATCCACATGAACGATTAGGGCGTGAACGGGGAATTTCCTCGAAGCGGGCTGCGCCGAAATTAAGCTGCTGGAATGCGATGACGTCTGACGAGCAGTATCGAGTTCACTGTGGTCGCAACTATGAGGATGGGTCCGAGAATCACCCCCACGAGCGGGATAAATTCGTGGTACGACAAGTATGACCGAATATCCATCCAAGCTGAGAAAGGCATGAAGAAGCTAACGATGAGAAGCGGTGCATAGAGGACCCATGACAACAGTGAACCCATCAGCCCGACCTTCGTCGCGACACGAGGTCGGAACAGCACAAGAACAGCGGCTGCCAGTAGCGTCACCGAACCAAGGAGTGCTGCGCAATTTAAGAGAGGAACCGGCGCTCCGTTGACCATACCCATGATTCGATAGAAGTTGTGCAGTCCGGTCACTACACCCGCGACCACGTATAGCGTCGCCGTTTTCATTTCAGCATTTAATCACGTCGCTACTCACGGCGAAACTCCCGTTTATCACTTGAATCAATCTGATTCAGGAGGACGCCGCTCGTTACCACACTGACCAGCTCACGAGAGCGATGACCCATGTGCCGGCGTGCCGCCGCAGTATCGAAAGATGGCTTCCGCTTGACCGGTGCTCGGCGTTCATTTTCGCCAGCTCGTTCCGCCTGAAAAAGAATGAGCGAGGCAAGGGCCGGAAGGTCTCCGTTCACTAGGATTCTTGGTACGGCACCAGGTTTTGTTAAGCGTACGTTAATTACCCATATCATAATATAACTGCAACGGCTGCTACCGCGCTTCGAAGATCGTGCTGCACGTATGTCCGGAGCCGCTCCCGAGTTCAACGCCATTCCGCACAAACAGTCCGTCACTTCTTTTCACGCTTCATACCAGGTTCGCTTGAGACATATTCGAGATATATCCGCGACAAAAGCTTTACCTCCATTTCTGATACTCGGCGGCGTATCAGCGCGTCCAATCCTCGTAAACGCTTTTGAAGATGATTCCTCCAAGGATCCCTTTGGCGGAATAAAAACTTCGAAACGGCAGTTAACTCAGAGGTACAGAAATGAATTGCGAGCAGCAGTTGGCCGCAATACTGAATAAAAGGAGCAGTTATGAAGAGAGCCACTATAGTGGCGAGTTTCGTCACTATCTTGTTTGTGCTTGCAGGCCTGATTGTTGCGCCTGCTGCACACGCAGACCAGTCGAATCGGGAAACCAAAGTCAGCTTCAGCCAGCCCGTTCAGATTCCCGGACGCGTGCTGCCTGCGGGAACGTACGTGTTCGTGCTGCCAGACGAGGCTCACGATCATTTTCAAGTCCGTATCTTCAACGCCGATCGCACCACGCTGATCGCGACGCTCCTCACAGTTGATACAGAGCGTTCGAAGCCAGCTGACAACACCGTGTTTGGTTTCGCGGAGCGTGGGTCCGCGCAGCCAGAGGCAATCGTTACCTGGTTCTATCCGGGTGAAACGAGTGGCCGCGAATTCCTCTACCCGAAGCAGGTGGAGAAGGAACTTGCAAGCGCCAAGCAGGTCACCATTTTCGCGGGGAAATAACCTCGTGACGGTGTGTGGCATCAACTGGTCGGCGGCGAGATTCAATAGCCGCCCGCCGAGCTGGTGCCAGCGGTTTCGGATCACGAGGATAGCCCGATCCGCGCAGGATTGTATTCGAGTTGGCTTTTAACTTGATCCAATAATTCTCGACCTGAGGACAAAAGGTGCATGCGTACAACAATTCTCTTGGTTACAAACTCTCTATTAAGGAGCAAGACGATTCTTATGCGAAGAATGGCCTTAAGTTTATCACTCGGTATCCTGCTCGTTGCGTTTCTCGCTGGCCGCACGAGCGCACAGAGCAGCAGCTACGCGCAAACGAATCTGGTTTCCGATGGCGCCGTAGCCGCACCGCACACGGACAAGAAACTCATTAATCCCTGGGCGGTTGCATTCTCGCCCGGCGGCCCGTTTTGGATTTCGGACAATAATAGCGGCTTCTCCACGCTGTACGATAATCAGGGAGTGCCGCAATCCCTCATTGTGACCATTCCGCCTCCCGCGGGCGCTCCAGGCCCTGCAACACCGACGGGTATGGTAGCCAATGCCACCGCCAATTTTGCGGTAAATGGTAGCCCTGCGTTTTTCATTTTCTCCACCGAGGATGGAACCATCTCCGCATGGACTGGCGGCAACAATGCCGTGCTTGAGGTAAACAATCCGAATTTCAATTCCGGCACCGATCCAGTTTACAAGGGTCTCGCGCTCCTTTCTAACGGCACGGGAACTTTCCTTCTAGCTACAAATTTTCGCAACGCGCGCATCGATGTCTTCGATTCTATGTTCAAGCCGGCCGCGCTTGCAGGAAACTTCACGGATCCGACGCTGCCCGCAGGCTTCGCACCGTTCGGCGTGCACGTGCTCAACAACAACCAGGTGTACGTCACCTACGCGATGCAGGACGCTCCCAAGCATGATCCGGTCAACGCTCCGGGCAACGGCTTCGTCTCGTTATTCGACGCCAACGGCAATTTTGTCCGCCGGGTGATATCGCAGGGCCAGCTGAACTCTCCATGGGGCACGGTCGTAGCCAGTGCTAATTTTGGTCAGTTTTCAAATGATCTCCTCATCGGCAATTTCGGCGACGGAACGATCAACGCGTTCGATCCTACAACCGGCAATTTCCTGGGCACGCTGAAGGATTCGAACGGCAGCGCTCTCGTCAATGGCTCTCTCTGGGAGCTTGTGTTCGATCCGACGGGCCAGACAGGTGCGAAAGATACGCTTTATTTTTCGGCTGGTCTGGTAAATGAAGGCGACGGCTTGTTTGGGGCTATTGGGGTTGCTCAAACGCAGCCCACGGGCGCGAGCTTTTCCATCTCGGCCGCCGCGCAGGCGCTCACAGTCACGCAAGGACAGTCCGCTACCACCAGTCTTACAATAACGCCGACAAACGGATTCAACAGCGCAGTGTCATTCTCATGTTCGGGTCTGCCCGGCGGCGCAACATGCTCGTTTTCTCCGTCGACTGTCACGCCCGCGGGCATCGCGGCAACAACGCAATTGAGAATCTCCACCGTCACTACCGGTACTTACGGAGCAACGCCCGGTCTGGTTGTTGCTGGCCCGAAATCGCGGACGGGCTCGCTAGGTTTGGCGTTAGCAGCGGTCCTCTTCTTGCTTCTGTTGTTGCTGAAGGGGATATCTGGACGCCGCGAGAGCGTCACCACGGCGAGGTGGATTCGCATTGCTCTGACCGCCGGCTTGCTCGTTGTGGCGGCTGGCTGCGGCAGCTCGAAAAACGCTATCCCTACCATGGGTACACCCGCGGGCACGACCACAGTTATGATCAATGCCACGTCGGGCAACGTGATGCAATCAACCTCAATAGCTCTTACTGTGAAGTAGGAGACACATTGAGGAGGATGCTTAGAATGAGCGTGGGCAGTTACATCCTGAAGGTGGCGGCTGCGCTCGTGGCCGCCATCGTACTGGCTCCCACGCTCGCCGAAGCGACTGCGCTTGATATGTCAGTCATCGAAATGTTTCCGAAAGACGTCACTCAAATCAGTTATCTCGACCTCAAAACTGCTCGGCAACTTCCCTGGTTTCCAATTGCCGAGCAGACCCTTCTTCCACTGCGTCTCCGCAAACTCGAGATTTTTCTTTCGGGAACAGGTCTCGATGTCGCAACGCAAGTGGACACTCTCGCGTGGGGAACGGTTTCTGCGACAAAAAACCACGGGGAGGGGATGGTAGGTGTGGCGGTCGGGCATTTCTCCCCCAGCACGGTCGAGAATTATTTCAGCGACAACAATTTGCCCACCTTCGATCAAGCGGGTGCGCATTTACTCGATATCGGAGGCGCTCCGGGAGATTTGTTTCTCGTCTTTCTCGATTCCTCCACTGCGGCTTTTGGTGAGCGCGCGGCGCTTGAACAGCTTCTCGCGGTTCGGTTCCAAGGGAACGAAAGCTTCGCGGAAAATCCGGTACTCTACCCTCTTGTTCGCGACACGCATCATGACTCTCTAACCTGGACAATTTGGAATAAGGACTACGCCCGCACGGCCGTGCAACAATTGCTGCCTCAAGTTTCGCGAGTTCCGCAAGCCGCCCTTTTGCTCAACGACATTCAGTCCATGGAGTTCGAAGTCGCCAATTCAGACGATCTTTCGGCGCGATCGGAGATTCGCTGTTCCACTCCTACCGAAGCCATTATGCTTGCAGCTTTGCTGCAGGCGGGCATCGTCTATCGAGAACACGAGTCTGCGCAATCGGGATCGCAACCTTCGGCCATCTTCGACGCGATTCGCGTAACGGCATACGCCACGCGCGTCGAAATTGAAATTCCGCTCGGCCCGGATCAGCTAGATTCCGCCCTACGCAGCGGCGACGTCCTTAACCTCCTGCAATAGGAATGAAATTTTCCGGTATTGGCAGGGCTATCGCCTCTAACACTAGAGACAGGGACAGTACGTTGGTCAAGCCCCTTTCGGCAGAAGCCAAGTTCGATCTAGAGCTAGCGAAGATTTTCACTGAAAGCTGGATGCGCTGAAACTCGCTGCAATGAGCGGAAATGATTGGCATTTCGTCGTATGAGATCGCCAAGAAGCGCGTTCTCGCCTTACAAATTATCGGAATCTATTCTCAAGTCGCTTTACCGGACCACTCAAAATATCCGCCCGCCGGTGCCGAAAGCGATTTGGGAGCGGTGCTCTCGTGTTGTCGGCCGTCGCCGGGGCTACGGTCCGCCGGGTACTCGGAAGTTTCGCGAGGCGGGCATCGGCGTGCGTAAGGTTCCTATGCAGCGGCTGGAGCACTCGGAGGTTCCAGCCGCCGATAGGCTGAGCGCAGGAGATAAGTGCGCTCCTCACGGGAGGGGGTCCCGCGAGCTTCAGGGCTGGGATTACGGTTCACCCAATTAGATGCCGAGTTTCGCACCGCCGGTTGCCGGGCCCGACTGACGGAGGCCGTGGGTCAGCGTCCGGTAACGCGTTAATCAGATGGGATGAGAAGGCCTTCCCCAGTAACTTATCCCTCTTCGTTGACTTGCCAACTAGCTCGACCTAATATCTGCCCAAATGGCGGATTCCCAATCTCCAATCGGCCAGACTGTCTCGCACTACCGAATCATCGAGAAGCTCGGCGGTGGCGGCATGGGTGTCGTCTACAAAGCCGAAGACACGCGCCTCCATCGTTTTGTCGCTCTGAAATTCCTGCCAGACGATGTAGCCAGAGACCATCAGGCCCTCGAACGCTTCGAGCGTGAGGCGCAGGCTGCTTCTGCGCTTGACCATCCGAATATCTGCACCATTTACGAGATTAGCGAACACGAAGGTCGGCGATTCATCGCTATGCAATTTCTGGATGGTCAAACGCTGAAGCATCTCATCAGCGGAAAACCACTTCCGTCAGAACAGGTGCTGGAATTGGGGATTCAGATTGCCGATGCATTGGACGCTGCTCACGGGCGGGGCATCGTGCACCGGGACACCAAACCCGCAAATATCTTCGTTACCAAGCGCGGCCACGCTAAGATTCTCGATTTTGGGTTGGCGAAACTTACCCCTGATACCGACGGTGCCGGTGTTTCCGCAATGCCGACGGCGACAGCCGAAGAGCTGTTGACCAGTCCCGGCACTGCACTCGGGACGGTGGCATACATGTCGCCTGAGCAAGTGACTGGCAAAGAGTTGGATGCGCGCACGGACCTGTTTTCGTTTGGGGTCGTGCTCTATGAAATGGCCACGGGAACGCTACCATTCCGGGGTCAGACCTCCGGAATTATCTTTGAGGCGATTCTCAATCGCACGCCACCCGAAACGGTTAAGCTGAACCCTGCCATCCCAGTTGGGCTGGAACAAATAATCAACAAGGCGCTGGAGAAGGACCGCAATCTGCGTTACCAACACGCAGCCGATATTCGCGCCGACTTGCAGCGGTTGAAAAGGGACACTACGTCTGGAAAGACGGCGAGCGTAGATGCAGTTGTACCTGTTGCGAGCCCCAAATTCCTTTGGCTTGCGATGCTTGCCTTCATAATTCTTTTTTTGGCGGCCGCTGGCGCGTTTGTTTGGCTACGGCTGCCTCAGTCTCCTCCGCGGGTACTCGCCACCACCCAACTCACCAAGGATCGCGCGACGAAGGATAAGCTGCTCACCGATGGGTCACGGCTATATATCGGAGAAGCCAACGGGCCCACCCGCTTCCTCATGCAAGCTGCGGTCACGGGAGGCGAGACTTCGCCGATTCCCACGCCTTTCCCTGCTGTACAAGTTATGGATATTTCTCCCGATCATTCCCAGCTCATGGTGGCAAATTTTGTCAGCCTCGATTCAGCGGAGTTTTGGGCGCTCCCGCTTCCCAGTGGACCACCGCGCCGGATCGGCGACGTGACAGGTGATATCGGCACGTGGTCTCCGGATGGACGTCTGTTGGTCTTCTCGAAAGGCGACGTTATTTACTTAGCGAAGGCAGACGGCAGCGACGTACGCAAGTTGTTCACCGTGGCATACGGTGCCGGCGCCCCGCAATTTTCTCCTGATAGCACTCGCATTCGGTTCAATGTTTGGAACGCCGAAGACGATTCAAATTCGATTTGGGAGATTCGCACAGACGGCACTAATTTCCATCCTGTGCTGCCGGACCGACGGAATCAGCCTTCTGAATGCTGCGGGGTATGGTCGCCGGACGGACGTTATTTTTTCTTCTCAAATAATAACGCGGTGCTTGGAGGAGGGGGAAACATCTGGGCGCTGCAGGAGTCGAACAGTGCGTTTCGCAAGCATCCCTCGAGGCTGTTTCAGCTCACGGCGGGACCAGTGCTATTCGGTGCGATGACCCCGAGCCCAGACGGCAAGAAACTGTTCGCAGAAGGTCTTCAAGGGCGCGGCGAACTCATCCGCTACGATATCCAGCACCGTGCATTTGTGCCTTACCTCTCGGGAATTTGGGCATGTGGTCTGAGCTTCTCTCGGGACGGCAAGTGGGTTGCTTACGTGACCTACCCCGACGGAACGCTGTGGCGCAGCCACATCGACGGAAGCGACCGTCTACAGCTCACAGCCCCACCGGTCTTCGCCGCCCTACCACACTGGTCCCCCGACGGTACGCAGATTGCCATCTCGGATATGCAAGCGGGTCGACCGTGGAAGGTTCTTCTCATATCGGCGCAAGGCGGTGTGGCGCAGGAAATGTTCACCGAAAATCTTCCCCAGCTCGATCCAGGATGGTCCCCGGACGGTAAGCAAATGGTCTTTGGTCGTGGCTGGTGGGATAGCCAGCAAGCCATCCAGCTGCTCGATGTGAATTCCAAGCAAGTCTCGACCATTCAAGGATCACAGGGTCTGTACGCCCCTCGTTGGTCACCGGATGGGCGGTACCTCGCCGCGCTCACCGACGACGCGAGGAAGATTGTGATTCTCGATTTCAAAAGACAGACATGGTCAGACTGGTTCAAGGGACCTGGATTGTTCAGCTACCCCGTGTGGTCGCGAGATGGAAAGTATCTTTATTTCGAAACAAGAGCAACGGAAACGCCGGGATATTACCGAATCCAGCTCGGGCAGACTCGCCCAGAACTCATAGTGGACTTAAAGGATCTACATCAATTTATGAGTCGAATTGGCCCTTGGAGCGGTATCACTCCCGACGGTTCTCCACTTTTCGTTCGCGACCTCAGCACGGACGAAATCTACGCCCTGGACCTGGAACTGCCCTAGGTTTAACTGTCGGATTATTCGCAAGGTGGGAGTCGAAGACCGTCTCAACGTGTACGAAGCATTTCAGGCCCAGACGCTCAGAGGGTGACCCTAGGATTTGCGTCTACGGAACGAGGATGTCCAGCAAGTATCTAGTACTAGGCGGACTCCTGTAATTCCTCGATGAATTTGTGTTCAGACAAATCCCTAATTAGATACGGGGCACGTTGGTGAAAAACCAGTTTCCGGTAAAAGCGTTTTCCAGTTGACCAAGACTCGCGCCGGATTGGCACGCTTCCGGCCCACAGCAAAATAGGTGAGTTGGGCCAATATCGGTGTGGTACGGGTCGGCCGTGGAGTCTTAGGCCTGGAGTCCGTCCCACGACCAGTGTGGGATGCTGAGGCCGTTAGGCACATCATCGGCGGACTGGTGGTAGCGGGACATCGTTGTCGTGGTCGCCCAAGCGAAGTAGTCGTGCAGCACTTGTCGCACCGCACCGTCGTCGGCTAATCCGACATCGGCAAGGGCCTGGTCAAAGCAGGCAATCGCACGGTGATCCATTTCGTCGTGCTCCCCGTTGCCGCTGTGCATCTTGACGACGGAGGTCTCGTCACCATAGGAATCGGAATACGTGGTAGGACCACCGAGTGCCTCGGCCCAGTAAGCAGCGAGTCGCTCGACATGCTGGGGGTGGAAACCGTGGCTGAACGCATGGCCGACCACGTCGTCGGCCATCACCCGACGATGCCAGGCGTCGGCAAGACGTCGCAGGCCGTCGTTGCCGCCCGCTGCCTCGAAGACAGTTTGCATGGCTCCATAATGACAATCGTCCCGAATCATTGCAAGACGATGGCCGCGTCCATTTGATGTAGCACTTCATTTATCTGGTAAGGCACTGACACCCGATGGGGGCTGTTTGCCGCCTAGAAACACCTGATCCTTGTACCAGGTCAATTTCCTGACACCTAAGCCTTACACGCGGGATTGAAAGGTCATTCTGCTCGTGTCTCTGTTAGTGTCTAGAGCCTCATGTCGAAGCCGTTCCGTGTTCTTATGATCTTGGCAATTGCAGTCGTCGGGTGCTGTGCATACCTGTGGTTCTTTGGGGTCCAAACATATTTCATTTGGGAAACTCGCAGAGTGGCGCGAAAAGAACCCGTCGTCTGGACCACGCCAGTCCAGCTCTTGGACTTGTCCACGTCTCAAGCGCCAGGCGAGAAGCTTTTCTACTTTGGCTATGTATTTGAAGTCCCTTGGGATGATATCGACCCAAAACGAACCAAGGTTAGCGGTACGAACAAGGCAATCATCGCGTTTCGTTCGGGGAACGTTATCTCGTTTTGGAGTGGACCGCCGAACGAATTAATCAGCAAGCTGCAGGGCGATGGCGAAATCGAGCAGGAGAGCTTAGGGCAACTACTTGGAGATGAAGCAGTGCAGTCGGATTATGCTTTTAAGCGAACAATCCTCGATACCACGCCCGCTAAGTTTTCCTTGCTCACACCGAAGAGACTGGCAATTCAAAAGGGGATGTTCTTCACGATGAACGCGACCACGCTACCCCCAGGCGCGGAGTCAGGTGTCTTTTCTCTCAGTACGAATGAGGTCAAAGGATTTCAATACGGAAGTCCCCAACCTCCCCCGAAACATCTGAGCGTTGAGCTATTCAAGAGCGATGGACACGTGGATATTCTCTTCGGCCAGAAACTAAACGGGCCGGTGACTATCTCGCAAGCAGGCGTTAACCGCGTGGTACAAAGCCTGCGCAAGTTGCCCGCCGACGAAATGGGGTCAGATCACAATTCGCACAATTAGATCCAATGTAGCGGAGATTTTGCGCCGAGATTGAAACGCCTGATTTGTCCGTAACCGGAAACTAAGAGTCGCTTACCGGCGTTAATCAGGCACTAGCCTGGCACATTGGCCACGGAGTATCCTGACTCGCTCGACGAACGGGACATGACAATACATAAAGAGCATGCTGATCGCACGCACTATGAAATCGAATACGGTGGAGGTGCAAGGTGCGCTACGTCATCGCGGTTTTCGGAATCGCTGGAATCGTTGTGTCATCTCTTGCTCTGGCTGCGCGCGATGCTGTGCCCGTACAGCAAATCGAGCTCTTGCTCTCGGGCTCAAACTGGAATTGCGCGTACGTGAATCAGAGCCCATATGCTGACGTCCATGGAATTCCTGTGGCCGTTTTCGGAATTGCGGTTTACACGCTGCTGGTGGTGCTTGCGCTGCTCCGCCGCAGAGTTCTCACGGTCTACGCGGCCGGTATCGGACTCGCCTACGGGCTATACATCACGAATATTGAAGGGCACATTCTGCGCGCGTGGTGTGTGTATGGCGTTTCGTCACTCATCCTGATTGTTCTCATATCATTTCTCGCCTTTGGAGATCTCATCTTCGCCTCCACTCCCATCAGCAGCCGCTAATGCGATATTATTTGGTCAAATCTCCGTATTGCCGTGATTCGCATTGGCGCGGACAGCCTGACCCTTGATTGGCCGCGTAATCGGAAGCTTGAAATCCACATGATTAATGCTGCGGGACTTAGCCCCGAAGCGGCTTCCCCATTCGCGATAGTTTCCATGCAGCCGACCGGGAACTACCCCATTTAAGTGGCCACAAGCGCATTTGTCGTTACCAGCCCTGCCGGCGACTGAATAACTTCCGGATTGCCCGCTATTTGGAAATAACGGAATGTTAGGCTCGCCTCACACTCTCGGTTGCTTCACGCTATAATGCAGTTGAACAACGCCGTCTGGGAATCGTTGCAAAGCAAGCAGCCTGAGCGGCACCTCACGATGCGTGGGCGCAATGAGTGGAATGCCTTCCCCGATGAACGTCGGAACGACGGTGATAATGAACTCGTCAATCGCGTTTTCGTCGAGGAAGGATCCGATGATCTCACCTCCGCCCATCATCCAGATGTTCTTGCCAGCTTCCTTGCGGAGGCGTTCAGCAAAGGCCCTGATCGACTCCGTGACGAACTGGACGCCGACAGGCACCGCTGCAGGGGGTGGCCGACGAGAGAACACAAAATGCACGTTATCTGCGCTGAAGCTCGCGCCCATCTTCACACTCAGGTCGAAGGTCTTGCGACCGAGAATCTTGGCATCGATTGCGCGCGCAAATTTCGGTAGACCGTAGAAGCCCTTTGGAGCCGGCCGTCTCGTCAGCCAATCCAGATTGCCGTCGGTTCGAGCGACGTAGCCGTCCGCGCTCGTCGCAATATTGGCGATGATTTTTCGCTTTGGCACGACGTTCCCCCTGTCAGTCTCGGGTCGCCTGACTGGTCGGTCTTTTGTACCATACTGCGCTCATGGCGATAGGCAACGCAGACACGAATCGGCATCGATACGACTTGCTACGGCCCAAAGAGCTTTCTTGAACTCCCGATAACGGGGTTCTAGGAAAGATCGATGGAACGCTCAAATTGGCGCTTCCGGTCGGAGCGCAGGCAGATTCGGAACCAGAAACCCAGCTACCTTCCGTGCCGCCATTTGAATCGGCGCAAGAGCCGGGCCGAAGATTTCTTATTGCTGCCTTTTGCTGCCTCATTTTTTTGTAACATCCGACACATCAAAAGGATATGGCGGAAGCGTGTGGGAGTCGAACCCACCATTCTGGCCGCGAAGGACAGAATCAATGGCTTTGAAGGCCACGAGGACCACCGGGCCCCTGGCGCCTCCGTCACCGGATTATAGTGTTGTGGCCGTGCGGCTTCAACTTTCGTGCGGCTTCAACTTCGCGGTGTGCTGGAGGCGAACTTCCTGCGCGCCAGATCCAGCAATTTTGCATCGGTGCAGACTTCGTAGTAAGGCCGAGGCCCCGGCGCTCCCACTTTTGCGCCCGGCAACAGCTGGTGCACGAATCCCTTCCGCACCACCACCGGTTCCAGCGATTCTCCCAGCGGAACTTCGCCGAAATAAAGCTGCACGCGCTCTTTTCCCCAAGGCATCGGAAAAGATCCGCTCATCGGCGACATGGAAATCTCCGCGCTCAGCTTCTGAAACCCCTCTTCGTTCAACTCAATGCCGTTCAAGTTGTAGCGAACCAGCAATTCCTCGCCCTCGTCCTCCGCCGCGTCCTCCATCAACGGCTGCAGCACAAACACATTAAACGGCGAAGGATTATCCTTAAACAATCGCTTGGTGATTTTCGTGCAGCTCGACAGCCGGTCCGACAAATTCAAGGCCCGCGAAATCATGATCTTCGAATCGCCGTCCATCCACAACGAAGGCGCCGAATCCTGAAACGCCAGCCCCACTCCAATCTCCAGCGGCGGCAATTCCGTAGTCTTCGTCCGGGCGTTGTATGCCGACGTTACCGCCAAAATCTCGCGTGCCAGAATGCAAGCCCGCGCCACCGCGCGCGTAGTCGCCCGCGTCGCTTCTGTCTCGTAGATCGCTAGAATAATCGCGTCGCCTTCGATAAACACCGTCGCCGCACCAAATCGCTCCAGCATCCGCTTCACCGGCTCGTGCAAATTCATGCTGAAGTGCGACGCCGGATTCATTCCCTTAGCCAGCAAGTCCTTGGTAATCCCGGTCGACCCGCGCACGTCCGCCTTGATCACCGTGTGATTGATGACGGGGTCGTCGGTCGGTCGGCCTTCATCCGCATGCAAAAACTCGTACAAACTCTTGTTCACACGCGAAAGCTCGCGCGCCCGCTCCGAACGCACCAGGCTGATGCGCTCCATCCACGCCGCCACGTGCTGATAATTCCGACGGTCCCGCCGCAACCGCATGAAATCCTCAGCGAATTGCAGCGTGAACGACAATTGTTCTTCATGCGTCCGCCGCCGGATCGCCCGCGAAGCATCCTCCAGCCGCTTCATCGAAATCTTGCGCGCCGGAAATTGCTCCAGGATCGTTTCCACGCGCCTGGCTTCGTCGCGGTTTACCAGCGCCTTTTTCAAAGCCTGCAAGTGAATCGGCGGGCAGTAATCCGCGTAGATGCGTCGCAATTCATATCCCGCCAGCATGTGAAACAGCAGGTCGCGCTCTTCCAAACGGTGCATCCATTCTTCCAGCAGCTGCGCGCGCGTTTCCGGCGCGGCCTCGCCTTCCCCCGCAGGCGCCGACGCATCGAAAAGCCGCCGCGCATTTTGCGGCTGGTTCAAATAATCGCCCAGCCGGCTGCGATATTCCTCGATCAAGAAGTTCATGCGTTGCTTGGCCGAATCAATCTGCGGCCCCAGCTCTTCCAAGCCCTTCTCGCTCGCTGCGAATTTCTGGCGCAGCGCTTCCAGTTCCGCCCGCGATTCCGCGCTTGCCCCACCCTTGCGCTTGAAAATCGATGGAAAAAGCCCGTCGCCTTCTCCCGCGCGCCCGGTAGCCTCTTCCAGTTCCTCTTCGATGCGCGCCATCTCCGAACGCATCTGCCGCGCCTGCTCCAGCAACCGTTCGTGAACTTTTCGCACCTTGCTCAGTTCGTCCGCGTCGTCTCCCGTCAAAATCAGATCGCGCACGAAATCCAGCAAAATCCCATCGAAAATCTCAAAACGGTCGGGATCGTTTACGAAATTGGCCAGCAGGACATAGTGCTCCAGAAACAAATGATCGTCGTTCCCGTTTTCCGCAAAAAGAAATCGGTTCTGCAACAGCTCGTAAGTCTCGTGGAAATCCTCGCCGAAAAGCGCTCGCCGCGATTTCGAAAGCGTCCCCTCTTCCACTTCCCGCCAGATGCGGCACAACGTGTCGCCCACTTCGCGGTACGTATTTTTCTTGTCCGCCTGGATCTCCGCGATTTTCGCGCGCATCACGTGCGCTTGCTCGCTGTGCTCGAACAGCTCACCGCGCGCGCGAATCCACTCCTTGCATTCCACCACGATGCTGGAAAATTGGCTGGAGATTTCAGAGGTCAGATGTTTCACCAGCGCCAGCTGGTGCAGAATGTCCGTTTCAATCGATTGCTGAAATTTCGCGCGTGTCAGCGACGCCTGCAGAACTTCGGTCAGCAGCTTGCGAAAAGCGCCATGTTCGGGCGCTCCCGAATGCTTGCGGTCTTTCCCGTAGAACGCACTGATGTTCATTTTCTGCCGGACCAGGTCCAGCAGATACTTCCGCGTAAAATCCACGAACCGCGGGCTTAGAAAGACGTCATAATGGATGTTGTCAACGCCCAGTGTCAGATTGCTCAGGCGAATCTCGGCGGAGTAGGGCTCCAGCTTCATCCGGGCAGGATGGGCAGGCGAAGGCGCAATGCGGGTGTCTGTCATTCTGGCGCAGCAAGACCACGAACTTTCACTTTAGCGAGGGGTGATGCGCGGCGCAATGGCACGGTTCCTAACCGTTAATGGTTTTTCGGGCAGCCCGCCCGTTCCGCGCGGCAATCAACACTTGAATTCTGACCCGGAATCCAACGCAGCACCCGAATTGGGCGTCGAACCCGCCGACTACGGAGTCCTGCCAACTGACTACGGCGTCCCAACCGGCCCCACAGGCAGCGAGCAGACTCCCAACGACGTTTCATCCACTCGCTATGGCATCTCATCCACCGACCGCGGGAGTTCCGCCGATCAAGGCCCCTGCCTCTACTTCGGTCCCCAAGGCCAAAGATGCGATCGCCCCGCCATCGCCAACGGTTTCTGCGCCCGCCATCTCCCCGCCCAGATCAATCAGTCTGCAAGATTCAGCGCTACGTCCCCAGCGCAAATCTCCGGCGCGTCCCCACGCTCCAAGCCGTACTCCGGCGTCCCATCCCCGGGTTTCAAGCAATACCGCGGCCTCCCTTCCCCCAGCTCCAAGCCGTTCGCCCGCCTCATCGCAGTAGGCATAGCCATCTTCGCCGCCCTCTGGCCTGTAATCGCCGACCTACTCCGCGAAATAATCCGCTGGATCCACGCCCACTAGACGCACGACGCGCACGGTGTTCTCTACGTTCGGCGTTTACCCCGACGGAGTCGGGGCGTCTCTGCGGTAGAAGCCGTTGCCGTCTCGGACTCACCTCCGCCCTACTTCCGCGCCCTCTGTGTTAAATCTTTTGCCTTCCACCGCACCGAAACCCAAATTTTCGCGTAAAATACCGGACCATGCCCAAATTGCTAGAAGGCAAAACCACGATCGTCCTAGGCGTTTGGAATAAATGGAGCATCGCCTACGCCATCGCCCAAGCTTTCGCCCGCGAAGGCGCCACGCTCCTCCTCACCTATCAGAACGACCGCGCCAAACCCGTTGTCGAAGAACTCGGCAACGAACTCGGCGCCAAGGGCTTTTACGCCTGCGACGTCCAGCAACAATCAGACATCGACGGCCTGGCAGAATCCCTGAAACGAGAAGGCCGCACCATCGACGTCATGGTCCACTGCCTCGCCTTTGCCAATCACGAAGACTTGAATCAGCCGTTCCTCAAGACTTCGCGCGACGGTTTCAAACTCGCCCTCGACGTCAGCGCCTATTCCCTAGTCGCAGTCTCCAGCGCCCTCTCCCCTCTGATGACCAACGGCGGCGCCATCATGACGCTCACCTATCTCGGTTCCACGCGCGTAGTGAAAAATTACAACGTCATGGGCATCGCCAAAGCCGCGCTCGAAGCCGAAGTCCGCTACCTCGCCGCCGAACTGGGCGCCAGCAAGATCCGCGTCAACGCCATTTCCGCCGGCCCCATCAAAACCATTTCCGCCCGCGGCATCAAAGATTTCTCCAAAGTCCTCGATTTCGTGCAAGAACACGCCCCACTGCGCCGCAACACAGACATCGCCGAAGTCGCCGACGCCGCCGTCTTCCTCGGCAGCGACCTCGGCCGCGGCGTCACCGGAAATGTCCTCTACGTCGATGCAGGATTCCAGATCATGGGCCTGGAACCGCCAGCGCCGCCAAAATGAGAACGTGCAAACCACGTTCGCCCACTCACTCTAGCGGGACGACCCGCAATCGTTTCACATTACAATTCACCGCCGTTCTCGCCCTGGCAGCGACCGTGCTACTCGCAATATTCGCGTCCGCGAAACCACAGCCCTCCGCCCCAGCTCAAGAAAAACAAAAGAAGCCCGCCGAATTGCATTGGGATCCACCCCAAGTTGACGATCCCGTTCCATTCCTATCCACGACCCCGCCCTGCAACCTGCACGAAGTCCTGCAACAAGCAGGACGACGCGCCGCGCAAACCGTTGATCTACTTCAGAACTTCAACGCGCATGAGCATCTGCGTTTCGAACAAACCGACCGGCTGGGCATGTCTGAAATGTTCATCACCGAAAATTTCGACTATCTCGTCGATTTCGGCGAACCATCCGGCCCGCTCAAAGTCCAGGAAACTCGCACGCCCCTTGCCGGCAGCGACAACGCGCACCTCAGCACAACCGTGGACAAGGGACTCCCGGTTCTAGCGCTGATTTTTTATCCGGTAATGCAAGGCGATTACGAGATGCGCTGCGAAGGCCTCACCCAGTGGAATAACCAGCCCGCCTGGGTCGTCTACTTTCGCCAGGTTGACGGTATGCGCCCCCGCACGCTTTCCATGGGCACCGAGGCGAACGTTTTCCCGGTCAGCCTCAAAGGCCGCGCCTGGATCACTGCGGACTCCGGCCAAATCATGCACCTCGAAACAAATCTCGTGAAAGGCGTTCCAATCATCGAACTGCTCGCGAACGCAGTTTCAATTGATTACGCCCCAGTGGCATTCGCCTCAAAAAATATCGAACTCTGGCTGCCCAAATCCGCTGTTGCCTACACCGATTACGGCAAGCGCCGCACCATCATCGAGCACACCTTTTCCGACATCCAGCTCTTCTCGGTTCAAACCCAACAGGTAATCGAAAAACCAAAAGAAACAAAATAGCCGGAAGATAAACCCTGACGCCTACTTCTCGTCAGGGCACGACTTCACGGTTCGCCGAAACAGAAAATCGCGTGTCATCCCGAACGGAGTCCCGTGCTTTTTCTTTCCCGCCGCAGTGGGGCGGGCGCGGGACGCAGAGAGGGATCTGCTCGCTGCGGAACAATCGACAGTCTTAGCGGGTCGGAATTTCGCGGTCGACGAGAGAAGCCGAGAATCTTTGCAGCCGTTCTAGCCGCTCATCACGAGCCACCGCTTTTTTCCAGCCGGATCTCTCCGCTAGATACTGCCGCGCACCGACTCCCCGCCGTCCTCCATCACAATCCTTCGCACATCCTCTGAAATATGCTCCAACCCAATCCGCACCACCGGCCAATCCGTGCGCAACTTCAACCGGTCCGGCCATTCCACGATCACGATCGCGTGCTCGCTAAAAATATCCTCAAGTCCCAGCGTCTCCAGATCATGAAAATCCCCCACGCGATAAAGGTCCACGTGATAAACCCGCTCCCGTCCCTGGTACTTGTGCACCAACGTAAACGTAGGGCTCGTGACGTCGTCTTCCCGCGCCGCCCCCGCCCCCGCCGCAATCCCTTTCGTCAGCGTCGTCTTCCCGGATCCCAAATCCCCAGAAAGCAGCACCAAAACCGGCGCCCTCAACCCCGCGCCAATTTCCCTGCCCCGCGCGATCGTTTCTTCCGACGAATGTGTCTCAATCTCCCGCCTACCCACGGCCGCACTCGGCATAAAATTGCTGATACGCCCGCGGAATCGCGTGAATCAAATCCGAAGCCAGCAACGGTGCCTCACCCGTCTCCGCATACGCAATGTCTCCCGCCAGCCCGTGCAAATAAACTCCGAACGCCAGCACGCGCACCCACGCAGTCACACCAAACTGGGCCGTCAACCCCGCCAGCATTCCGGTCAACACGTCCCCCGTTCCGCCCGTACCCATCCCCGGATTTCCCGTGGAATTCACAAACACCTGCCCATCGGGCGCCGCCACCACGGTCTGCTGCCCCTTCAAAATCACCGTCGCGCCCCAGTCCGCTGCCGACTTTCGCGCCACTTCCACCCGCTGCGCCTGCACGTCCGGAATTCCGCAACCCAGCAAACGCGCCATCTCTCCCGGATGTGGCGTCAACGCCAGCGCGCCGCTGCCATTCCTCAGCTCTTGCGCTCGCCCCGCAAACGCATTCAATCCGTCAGCATCCAGAATCGCCGGAACCGTCCGCGTCCCCACCACGCTGCGCACAAATTGTTGTGTTTCATCGTGCGTGCTCAACCCCGGCCCAATCCCGAGCGAGCGCTTCCCTTTCAACAATTTCTCGAAGCGCTCGTATTCGAAGCTGCGTATCGAAATGCTGCCCACATCCGTAGCAGGAAGCGGCTCGGTCATAATCTCCGGCGTGTGCGCCGCCACGATCGGCAGCACCGGCTCGGGCGTGGCCACAGTCACGAGTCCCGCTCCCACTCGCAACGCCGCCCAGGAAGCCAACACCGCCGCACCACTTTTACCAACGGACCCGGCCGTGATCAACGCGTGGCCATAATTTCCCTTACTGGCAGACGAGCGGCGCGGCAGCGCGAAGTGGCTCACCTCGCGCCAATCAATCCAGCGAACGTCGCTCTTCCCCACCTCATCGATCAACTCCGGCGGCGAACCGATATCGCGCACCACCACTTGCCCCGTGTGATCGCTGGCCGCGCCCAGAATCATGCCGGTCTTCGGCGCCGTAAACGTGATCGTAAATGTTGCGTTAATGCACGCGCCCATCGCTTCGCCCGTGTCCGCAACGAGCCCCGATGGAATGTCCACCGCCACCACTGCCGAGCGCACCGGCCCGCGCCGCTTGTTCACCGCTTCGATCGCCTCCGCGAAAAGCCCTTCCACCGCGCCGCGTGTTCCCGTGCCGAGCAGCGCATCTATAATAATGTCCGCGGAATCGAGCGCGGATTTGACGCTCTGCAGATCGCCCGAATTGCGCACTCGCTTCAGCGCGCCGGCACCTTCCTGCCAACGCTTGCAGTTCGCCGCTGCGTCGCCCTGCATTTCCTCCAGCGCCGCGAATAGAAATACTTCCGGCTCCGCGCCCAATTCCCGTAAACTCCGCGCCACAACGAATCCGTCACCGCCGTTATTCCCTTTGCCGCAAAGAATCACGACGCGCTGCTCCGCGAAGTTCGGCCAGCGCTGCCTGATGAATTCCGCCACGCTCGCCCCCGCATTTTCCATCAGCGTCAGCCCAGGCATCCCATAGCGCGCGGTCGTGAGCCTGTCCACCTCTCGCATTTCAGCAGCGCTCAGAATCTTCATACCAGCAGCTCCGCAAGCGAGTGATTCCCACGATTCAAGGCAGAAATGAGCTCGCACATACCCAAATTCATCACAATTTACCGTAGCACGGTTGCTCAAGCGCCGCGCGAAAAAAAAGCCGCGCTCACGGCCGCGTATCCAGCGGATGCCTGCTCTTTTCGTAAAACTCGTTTTGCAATTTCAAGCTCTCGCCGTCCGCCTTCACCGCGCGAACCGCATCCTCAATCGCCGCGATCCACGCATTCATCTCAAATGTGCCAAGCTCTTTCGTGGCCAGCGCCCCCTCACCGGAGTAGTGATTCGGAAATCGTGCGTACCACCAGATCCCCGTATACACATCATCGGGCAAGTTCACGCGCTTCTGATCCGCACCCGATTCACTCGCTGCCCGGTCCGGATGCACCAAATCCGGCCGCGCAATCATCATCGTCGAAGTCTCGGTTTCTCCCGCATGCATGTCCACGTGATCCTTTTTCTCAGGACTGCCTTTAGGTTCCTCGCGCCCCCACTGCACGTACACCACATAATCGTGGGGCTTGTCCAGCTGACTCTGCGCGAAATATGGCAGCAGATTTTCGTTTCCTCCATGCCCATTCACGATGATGATTTTCTTGCACCCGTTCCGCGCCATTTCGTCGGTAGTTTCCTGCAACAATTTCATTTGCAATTCCGCACTGTAAGCGATTGTTCCGGCCTCATGTTTCGCCTCGAAAATCTGGCCGAAATAATATTCCGGGAACACCACGGCATAGTTCTGCTCCGCTGCGTGCAACGCCGCATAGCGCACATCCAGCAGATCCGTGCCCAGCGGCAAGTGCGGCCCATGCTTTTCCAAGATCCCAAACGGCAGCAGGCATGTTCCCTGGGCCTGCGCGATCGCGTCGCGAAAATCTGCGGAGGTTAACTCTTCCCATTTCACCGAGTGCTTCGCCTGCCCCTCAGCCGAATGGCTTGCCAGAAGTAATAGCGCGAGAAAACCAACCACTATATTTCTCATCCTCTGCCCTCCAGCGCGCCGATTCCTGGCACCACCGGACCAATTCGGACGCTCGGACGCGATTTGCCTCCGAATTCAGGCCCAAAATCCTTTAATGTCCCGATTTGTCCCGTGCTGCCCTTTGCAGCGCGGCGCGGATCGCGCGAGTATGCCGACGGCCAATCCAAGCCAGGATCGAACTGCAGCCAAACAGCTAGCGTTCCCCTGCGTGAGGGTGCCACACAGTGCCGTGCAAAACACTGTAAAGAACGCCCAGTGCTCGACCGGGGACAAGCACTGGGCGTTCGCTTTTTCCGGCCTGCCGAAACCCGAAATAAGCCCGCCACCACGATTCTGATCCCGCGCAGGCAAACCCACGCACTGCCTCGTTCATCGCCCCCCCGACGCGCGCCACCAGCTAGCGTTAATTCTTTTTCAGCGGCAAGAACTTCTTATCGATTTTGGCAACTACCACATAATTTGGGTCAACCATTTCAGCTACGTGAATCGTTGCTACTTTGGAGAGCAGCTCGTAGGCGTCCATTTCTGAGAGGCCGTAATCCGCGTGGATCCAGTGGACCAGTTCGGTGAAGGCGATGCGCAGCGAATCGTCCAGCGGCCTGTAAATCCCAGCGGCCATTAATTCATTTTGATTTTCCCAGCGGGGCCAGTCGCTCGCGCTGTGTTTGATCACGTGAAAACGCAAGCGCGCGTGCATCGGCACTTCGATCGCTGTACCGCCGATTTCGCCATCGCCCATCGCCGCGTGGCCATCGCCCACGTACACCAGCGCTCCCGGAACATTCACCGCCAGATACAGCGTGTTGCCCACGCTCGATTCCGACGCGTCCATGTTGCCGCCGAATTCTGCGGGCACCAGCGAGCTGCGCGTTTCGCCGAATGCGGGCGCCACGCCGACGCAGCCGAGAAAGGGATGCAGAGGAATTTGCACGGAAAAACTCGAATCGTGCGCCTGATACGTCGCCGTGCCGCTTTCCTGATGAATCGCATAGGCCCAGCTGCGGCGCGGCAGATCGAGATTCAACATTGGCGTGTAGTGCGTTGAATTGATCGCGCCAAATCCCGGCGCGATTTCGCCCGCGCCCTCGTCCCCGTTCACATGCAGCTCGAGAAATTCGATCGCCAGCGCATCTCCCGGCTCGGCCCCCTCGATGTAAAAGGGCCCCGTCAGCAGGTTGGAATTGCGCGCGAGCTCCAACTTGTCCGCGGGAATTCCCGCACAATTCTCGGTGCAATTCAACGTGTCGGTCTCGAGGATTTCGCCGGTCCTCACGCGCGCCACGGGATCCGCCGGGCCGAAATCGAACTTCACTGTTGCATACGTTGGCGCGTATTTCACCACTCGCGCCGCTGATTCCTCCGGCAGCGGCTGCGCGGATAGCGTGACCGCAAAAATTGCCGCGATCAAAAGCGCCAAGGCGAAAATTCCTGCTCGCGCTTCGGCGCGCCTCGGAACTACATGAATTGAACTTTTCGTGATGGACGTGTCGACGAAATTCGTTGCGAGGTTCCGATGTGACATTCGATTTCTCCCTGTGCGCTCGGCAGCGCTGGGGAGCATACCGCATCTGGCGGCGTTTTTGCCGCCGAGCTGGTTGGACCAGTCGCGCGCCGCCCCCAGGTAGCGAGGGATTGAGCGGGTAATGCGCACACGTAGCACAGGAATGTGCCAGAAATAATCCAACTGGTGCGAAATATTTCCTGTAATTGCACCGCGTCCCGAATGCGGAATCCTTTTTGCACCGATACGGCAAGCGGTGCCTACCCCACCCAGGCAGTAGCGAGGTTATGTCCATGTCCGAACGTCATGGTTCACCAAGGTACAAACTACAAATGCCAATGGCGTTTCACCGTTTGGGGCTGCTCTTCGATGGCGAGCGCATTGAACTATTGGTTCTGGTGCCGAAGCCGATCACAGGAGACAAAGAGAAATATCGCCGGTTTACTGGTCGGGTAGCGCAGGTCGATTCCAGAAAATGGAACGGCTACGCTCGCGTCGGCGTGCAATGGCTGTACTACGAAACGGCGGCTCCGGAGATAGGTTCTGCGGTTGCGGCCACGTCGAAATCGCAGCCGTACCTGCGGCCAGAGATAGGACGGGAGTAGAACCGCCCAGCCTGCCGCCTGCCCGCCGTAGGTGCGCGAGCGCGCGACACGCCTAAAATCAAAGGTATCGGTCCGGATCGTGCGGGAGGGTGTGCCACCCGGCAGACCAGCGCCACGAACGCGCAGGAAGTCAACAGAGCCAAGTGGCTTCTAGGGATTTGCGACGCGGAAGACGATTTGAGAATTTTTTTCCAAGCGGATGTTCTGATTCTGGGAACTAACGATCGGAGTGGGTACGTTTTTGCTGACTTCGATCCCCAAAATCACGTCGGGCAGAGCGAATACGCCCTTGCTCGAGGCGGTGAGCAGGTCGACACCGTGTTCGTCGGCGCGCACGTGGTTCGCGCCGTTATACGGCAGATCGGTGATGGCGTTGACGGGCACGACCGGCGGAGGAGCAATCGCTTGAATTTCCAAATGCAGCGGGACCGCGGTGCCGTTCTTCAACTCAACCGTGTCGAACCTGATCACGACGCCATAGAGTAAGCCTGGGGGCGGCGCCACAAAATGCGACACTTGGCCTACGACGAGCGCGCCTTTCGGGAGAACGACCCGATGGCCGTCTTTTACGTCGTGCGTGATCCGCGCTTCCACGCGATCGCCTTGCTGAAGGCGTGTGGAATCAAATTTCGCGACGAGCCTCGCAATGATTGCAGTATCGGCCGGAAGATTGATCGCGTTCGCGGTGGTCTTGGGCGCTCCGCTTTCTTGCGCCGCAGCGCAGAGTGGGAGCTGAAACAGGAGTAAATACGCCAAGAAAAAGAATTGCAATGATTTCATTGGAGCTGGGCGCCTCCCGGTGCAGAAATCAATATAGACTTGCAACTGGGCAATTCTCCGCGCAATTCATCGAGGATTGTTATTGCAATCGCCAAAGCCCTTGCGGGCGAACCCGCCCACGATTATAGCTTGGGTAATTGATTCAACGAGTATCGCAATTCGGGTGAAATACGAAATAGTATACACGCGCAAGTGGCCCACGCTTCCAGACCGCCAAACGGTACAGTTGAATTCCAAACTGGCACAAACTTCGCTATTTGGCTGTTACAACTGCGACGACAAAGAAAAGCCGCGCGCCGGGGAACCGGCCGCGGGGCTTTTTGTCGTTTGCGGTCACCGGCGGCTGATTGTTGCCCGGATGCGTCCTGCAGTTTGCACCCGAGCAATCATCCGAGAATCAGGCGCGCAATGAGCCCGGTGATCAGCCGGCCGTTTGACACAGGAACTAACCGGCCGGGCGACCGCCTTTGCGCTCAACCGAACGAGCAACCAGTCGAGCAGGTGCTACCAGTCGTCGCCCTCGTCGAACTGCACGGCGGGTAGCACTGGTGTGTGCTCCTTCTGCACGGCGTGCAGTTGGTTCAGATCCAGGCCGAGTGCTTTCAGAATCGTCGGAGCGATCTGCAGCGTCTGGACCGCGATGGTGAGTGTTTTGGGTTCGAAGCCCGGGTGCGAGAGCAGCAGCATCACGTTGACGTCGTCATGCGCGAAACCGCCGTGCTCGGCGAGCTTCTCGGTGCTGCCGGAGTAGGTGGTTCCGATATTTGGAGTGACGAGGATGTCCGGCGTGCGCGGATCACCTAAGGGCGGCAGGCCGGGCGCGTTGTAAAGCTGAGTGATGCCCGGCCCAAAGAAGATCTGGCCGATCCCGGCGATCTTGGCCGTCACCGGCGACTGCTTTTCCAGCATACTCATGGCGCTTTCCGTAGTGCAAGCGCTGCTGAGCCAAACCGGAGAAACGTCATCTTCGATGGGCCCGATGCCGGTGGGGTTGGCTGACGATTCAGAAAACGGTATACGGTTCTGCAAGATCGTTGCCGGCGAAGTCGTCACCAAACCGCTTGAGGGGAAGCGTGTACCCCCTGCCGGGCCACCGTCCGACGCGTAAGTCTTTTTTTTCTGGCATCAGTGTTGCGACTCCGACCCCGCCGGTGATTAATGCATGCCTGAATTTGCTGTGGAAAATTTTGACAACGGGCGCAATCCTTAACGGATTTTTACGTGGCGCTAACACATGCAATACAGAAACTCCATAGGCTCTCGTCCGTGGAGGTAACAATGAAAAAGACAGTTGCTGTACCTTTCCTCGGACTGGTCCTGGCACTCGCCTGCTCGGCAGGCACCGCAATCGCCCAAGACGATAGCTCCCAATCAAACAACCAAGACGGTAACTCCGAAAGAGGTCACATCAAACGAGTTCTGCTGGTTAGCGTTGACGGTATGCACGCTGTTGATTTCGCGAACTGTGCGAACGGCATCAGCATCGTCAACAATGGAGAGCCCTTTTGCCCGGAACTTGCCGCTCTCGGCAAGACGGCTATCAATTACGTCGCCGCCAGCACGTCAAAAACCTCGGATTCCTTTCCAGGCCTGACCGCGATCGTCACCGGCGGAAGCCCCGCCCTCACCGGTGTGTACTACGACGTCGCTTATTCCCGGAATCTTGACGCCCCAGCGATAACCACCGGCAACGGCCTCGGCGCTGGCCCGTGCACCGCTGGCATGGCTCCCACGGGCACCACAACCGAGTATGAAGAGGGTATTGACCTCGACAAGACGAAGTTGAACGGCGGCGCGCCCGGTGCGGCGCTGACCGATGGTGGCCTTGCCTCCATCGACCCCAAGAAGCTGGTTCGCGACCCGAGCAATGGGTGCAAACCAGTCTATCCATGGGAATTTGTCCGCGCCAACAGCATTTTCAGCGTCATTCACCAGGCGGGCGGATATACGGCATGGTCCGACAAGCACCCCGCTTACATCTCGGTCGCCTCGGGCCTTGGCCCCAGTGCGGTTGACGACTTTTATGGGCCGGAAATTAACTCGAGCGTGATCGCCCTTCCCGGCGTCAAAACGCCAACCGGACTATCCTGCGAGTCAATCCCCGACCCAGGCTCGGACCTGACCGCCTGGACAAACAGTTTTCAGAACATTCAATGCTACGACACCTTGAAGGTCAACGCGGTGCTCAATGAGATCGACGGCAAGAACCACCTGGGAACCAAGCGGACCGAAGTTCCCACGATCATGGGCATGAATTTTCAGGCACTTAGCGTGGGCCAGAAGCTCGTTGAGAGCAGCAACAGCGTGACTGGCGGATATCTGGATGCCGCTGGCACACCCACGGCGGCGCTGCTAAGCGAATTCAAGTTCGTGGATGCTTCCATTGGGGCTTGGGTCAAAGAGTTGAAGGCAAGGGGACTTTACGATACGACGTTGATCGTGATCACCGCTAAGCATGGCCAGTCGCCGATCGATCCGAGCCGCTACGTCTCGCAACTCATCAATGGCACTTCACCCGTCACTCTGCTTTCCAATGCTGGATACATTCCCTTCTCTGAATCCACCAACAACCCCACCGGCATAGGACCGACCGAGGACGACGTCTCGCTAATCTGGCTGAGCAACTCGGCCGATACTCTGGCGAGCGTCAAAATTCTCGAAGACAACGCCTCCGCCGCTGGAATCGAACTCGGCCAGATTTACTATGGCCCGGCGCTTTCCATTAATTACAACGATCCGACCGTGGACCCACGGACGCCGGATATTATCGTGACCCCGAACGTCGGCGTTACTTACTCCGGCAGCACCGCGAAACTAGCCGAGCACGGCGGGTTCGCGCATGACGACACGAACGTCATTATGCTGCTCTCCCATTCAGGCTTCCAAGCCAAGACAGTACGGGAAGGAGTGGGGACCGTGCAGGTGGCGCCTACGATCCTCAAGGCTCTGGGTCTCGATCCCTCGGCCCTGCTGGCCGTTCGTGTTGAGGGAACCAGCATACTTCCGGCCGTTCAACTCAAGTAACCTGTCGGCAGCAGGTGAATGAATCAACGGCGGGCGCTCCTTTTGTGGGCGCCCGTTTTCTTTCTGGCTGCGAGTGCCGATGCTCATGCACCGAATCTGCGCCGCAGGATTGGGTGCGGCTAACTTTCCCGCACGCGCACAAGCGTGTTTTCCTTGCCTAGTCCTTATCCACATACGTATTTCTAGCAATAGCGCCGACATTCCGAATGTGTGAGCGCCAGTCGGGGCACTGTTGATGCCTCCAAAGGAGACGACATGCTCGAGCCGTCCCGAACTCGGAACCCCACCCTCCCCGCGCGCATGCTCGCGCGCGGGCCCGCCTCGCAGCACTCGCCACTCATCACTGGCTAAATCAATCGCTAGCGAAACATAATCGAAAGCCTATGCAGCTCATTGAAAACAATCACCGGCGACCCAAATCAACCGCTAGTTCTTGTCGTGTTTTTCGCGATCACGATCCCATAGCCGAACGGCTCCGGGAGCCGGCAAAGGCAACAGCGTCCGGCCACGGATCCTTTGCATCGCAGCGGAAAGAGACCGGTTCCCTGCCGGGATTTGAAGTGCGCACATGATCGAAAACCATTTGTCCGGAATGAAGGCGCGCAGCGGCGCGGTGATGTTCGTCTGCTCCGCATGCAGGGTGGCGCCGAACTTCCGATTCGGTGCGGAAGCAGACGGCGAATTGGTCTATTTGCCGATTTGCCCGAAATGCGAAATTGGGCTGGGCGAGCGGAAGTCCATGGACGCGCGCGATTTCGAACTGCGCGAATTCGCGCGCAATTGGAGATTGCGGCACTCAGGCGTTCGCATTAGCCCGCGGGATCTTTTTGGCGCGTAGCTTTTACAGCGCTGAGAATTCCGACGCCTAACAAGATGATAGCGCCCACGGCGATCCAGTGCGCGGGCACGTGGATCAAATAGGCGCCGTAGATCAGCCCGGCGATCACGATTGCGAATCCAGCGGCGTACAGGCCGAATGACATGGCGACTCCTCACGCGCTCCCCGCGTTCCGTAGCGTGCGAGTGCGGCGATTTGCAGATTGAAAAATGCTAACGCAAGAACGTGTTAGGCGCTTTGCGCGCGCGCTATTTCGGGCTCGTTGACCAGCTCCTCGAAGAGCGTGCGGTAGTGAATCATGGCTTGGCGCAATTCCTCGGTGTTGGCTTTGCCGGCGGATTGACGCAGCGCGCATTGGTGCGCGGCGCGGTAATTTTCGAGAACCAGAGGATGATCCACGGAAATATCGGCGGCGCGTTGCTCGAAATCGCTGACGGGATAGCCACGCGTGGCCATCACATCGGTGAGAAGCTGGTCGGCGTCGCTGACGGCGCTTCCCGGGCCATCCACGAAGCGGGCCTGGACTTTAGCCCAGGATTCGATGAAGCGTGTGCGATCGCCGGCGCCGAGCGGGTGAATGTGCAGCTTCTCGACTCGTGTGGCGCGCGCGTTCAGGGCGGCCTCCGCTTTCTGTTGACTGCCGCCTTCGCTTACGGCGCGAGTGTACTCGGTGGCGCCAAATTGGGTGCGGAGTTTTGCCGTGTGGCGTTTGCGGACGGATTGCCAAATGCCGATGCCTGCCAGCACGACCACTGCTGCGACGGCGACGATAATGATGATCTGCGTGGTGCTCAGAGCTGCGAAGTTCATGAAATACCTCCCTTTTTACAAGCGTGCGTGCATGCCCGGATGGACGAGAGCGTCATGGGGCGCTGCCGATCTGTTTTGGCCTGGCGCTTCTAGGGTTTCTCGATGATTTTTTCTACTTGCGCGATTTTCTGCTGGATTTTTCCGGCGATTTTTTCGACGATGCCGTCGGCTTCGAGGTCGGGATTGTTGGTTAGCTTTCCGGCTTGACTCTTGATGGCACCTTTCGCTTCGTGAAATGTGCCTTCGGCCGTGTCCTTGGTGCTGTCTTTCATAATCGTGCGCCTCCTGAGTTATTCAACGAACAATTCCAGTTACGCGACGGCGGTCCAGAGCAGGATGAAAAGCCATCTGCGCGCGCAGTGGCGGATTTACGAGCTGCGTGGAAGAAAGAGGAATTCGCCTTTCGACTTGGTAGCCCGTTGCTAGCGGCAAACCGCCAGAGATGGGCCGCGTTGCTGTGGCGCGCGCGTGAATCCATTTTACGGCCTCGTATAAACATCTCGCGATGACGAGGCCGAGCATCAGCGTGACGAACAGTCCGATGTAGCCGACCACAAAAATCACGAAGGCCGCAATCACTTGCGCTGCGAAACTGAACCGGAGGATGAGTGCCATCGAAGACTCCTTTGGGCGGCTACTTTCTGGAAATCCAGCCACGGCGGGTGCGAGCCCACCCATAATGCAAATACGCAATGTGTTGATCGGATCCGTTCGCGATTGCTTTTCTGTGCGCGGGGTGACGGCCTATACGCTGGCGGCGCTGCCTCGCAAAAAATGCAGCACCAGCAGGATCAGGCCAACGACGAGCACAATGTGAATGAGGCCCGTGGTGACATGAAACGCGAAAAACCCGAGTAGCCAGAGAACGATCAAAATCGCAGCGAGCATCCCAAGCATGTTTGTATCTCCTTGCTTCCGGGCGCGAGAACATCTGCGATGCCTTGATAGCGGACTTCGAGGATGATGCTGGCGGTGCGGAAGAACCCTGTACGAGTGCCACAATAGCCGCTGAGAACGCTGCGGTCTGTCTCGTTACGAACACTTTTGCAATATATTTTTTGCTTCGCGTTCGATCGACAGCGCACTTTATGCAGATCGGACCACACGTTCGTGATCCGGTCTGCGGAATGAAAGCTCGGGTGACTATGTGGTGGTGGGAAGCACGCTAGGGCGCCGGGCGAAGATGCCCACGGCCGCGAGCCCGCACAGCAGAAGCGAAAACGCGCCGGGTTCGGCTACGGCAACCGACTCCGGGGTGGTCGTGCGTGACCCCTTGCCGCCGCCGTCCTTACGATGCTCCCGTCCGATTCTGAGCCGGACGGATTCGGCGTCGGTGGCGGAGAACGCGGGTTCATGCGCGTCAAACTCGGTGAAGGCACTGGAATGAACGCCCGTGTCCGATGACGGGGGAAAAAACGTCCCCACGACGAGCGAAGATTCTGCTCCTCGCGCGCCAAAGGCGCCGTCTAACCCGAAGCTACCGATGGACGCTATCGCCGGGGTGGGGTCCGATTGGCGTACATCGTTCTGGGGGCCATCCAGCACTAGAACAGAACCGCGATACGTTCTGGTGGAGATCGCGGTACTCGGGGACTCCGCAGGAAGTGGGGGGTAAACAAATTCGGAACCCCACACTGGAGCTACCGCCGAAAGAGGCTCAGACACGATGTCGGCCGTCGCAGGCATCGTGAATTTCGCGGACGAGCTGCGGATCCCGGTTGCCGAAATATCAGCTTTGGGGGATTCGTTCGCGGCGCCCGTGTAAAAGAGACTGTCGGCCCGAACCGAAAACGAAGCAATCAGGAGTGCTGCGCAGATTAGAAGAGCTGGCCTAGACTTCATTGGTATTCTCCTAGGGTGAATGGAGGAGATCCTATTCATGCGAAATGTTAGGCGGGAGTCAAAACCAATTCTGTTCAATATTATACACATTTACGAATTCGCTATATGTTCGCAATGTATCTCACAATGGGTAAGCGAGCACGGCGGCGATCGGCGATGAGCGGCAAGGGAAAAGCGGGGAGTCTGCGCTGGCTGGATTCGCAAAAATATTTACGGAGGTGTGCAAAAGAGAACAGTTTCAACTTGGCGCGCTGCGTAAAGTCGTGCGCGAATGGCGAGGGTAGGCAGAGAGGACCCTGCAACCAGGGCTGGGGGCGGGGCATTCTCTTCCTTCCTCGCCATCACAAAATTTGGATCTATGACGCGTGGCGGGTTGGCAAGTGCGAGACGAGGAAGTCGGTGGTCACGCTGATTTCGTTTACCGGATAGGATTGCGGGGAGCCCATTCGGATGGGTTCGTGAGCACAACTGCAATGCCCGTCTCAAGCCCGCACTGTCCAAGCAAAGCGATTCGACGATCGAAGCGGAGAGGGATGTTCGAATTATCCATCCTGAGCATGATACCGATGCGACCGTTTCGCTGCGAGGATCGCGATCTGCGTTTTTACCCACTTGCTCCTGCCACAGACGTGAGTCAACCTGAAAGCGAGCCGTCGCGCTAGCTCGCGACTACCTGCAGAATTCCAGTTCCCAGCGATTAGCGGCCGTTCCTTAGGTACGAATCCCTCAAAATCGGCACTCGACGCGACCATTGAGACTGGCGAGCCAAGCCTCGCCCAGGTCGTTTTGTTGCCCTCCGTAGAGTTTCTTGGCTTTGCTGCGACGCGGATAGCGGACCGCAATTACAGCTTCTTGTGATTGAAGCGGAACATTTGTTCGAAGACGTGCGAATCCTGTAGGCGCCACTGCGTGGGGTCGCAGGGTTGGCGTAGCCAGCGTGAGGTGGTGATTTTCAGTTGCTGCCAGTCTATGGAGGCGAGTGCCACGACAAATCCTTCCGCGCCGACAACGAATGCTCCGAACCACACTTTTAACCGGCGAAGCGAGCGTGCCGGCAGCTGCAGCAAGATCGCCGGATGCGGAGCCCAGGCGGCGGTCGCTGCTGTGGCCACGATACGGTTGCTCCATTTCATGGCCCAGCGAACCAGCGTGACGCGAAGGGCGATGAGCCTCATCAGGATGGAGCCGAGACGAGCTGATTTGGTGGTGGCGGCTGTGAATGAGGGAGGTGAGAATTTTTTAGGGTGGGGCAACTGGCATCGAGTCGTGGCCGCAGGGCGACCGAAGGCTGCTTTCGATTCGACCAGGTGCAAGCGGGGATGTTGCGCGGGTGGCGCAGGCTCTCGAGCCTGCTGCACTGTTAGCTGCGCTGCCGACTCCGTCATCGCTACCGATGGGAGCGCACTGCCGACCTCGATAAAAAACGCGGTCCAGTCCGAGAGTAATCTGGTCTGTAAATGTTCTTGCCAGGGCGCAGCCGGGACGGCGGATGGAATACTCGATGGCGCGGCAATTGCGGCGTCGCCGGCGTTATCGCCCGGATACGTCTTGCCGTCCAGGACTGGCGCGGCAGGTGTCTGAACGGGCCTGATCACATTGTCTTCGGGAGCGGACCCGTCTGGAGAGGGGATGGCGGCAGGAACCGGTGATTGCCGCAAAACTGGTTCGGCTGGGGCAGTCAGAGAGACCAGCGCGTTCATGAATCTGGATTGCACGGAAATCGCAGCGGAGTTCGGGCCTTCTCTGGGGACCGAATACGAGGCGACCGGCTTGATATCGTCAAACTGAAATTCGCGCGCGACTTCAGCGACGAAGTGCTCCGGTACCGGCTGTATCTGTTCGACGCTGGCATTGAGGAGCGCATGTTCGCAGAGCAGGTTCATGACGCGGGGTATTCCGCGCGAATAAAAGTGGGCGGCATCCATGGCCTCGTACGAAAAGATGCGCGCGTCGTCGACTCCGGCAATGTGCAGGCGCGCCTGAATATACCGGTGAGCTTCCGGGAGCGAGAGAGTGGCTGTCTTGCACCGGAGCGCGATGCGCTGCTTGACCTGACGCAGCGCCGGTCGCTGGAGACGGTCTTCCAGCTCGGGCTGGCCGGCGAGGACGACCTGCAGCAGCTTTTCGTTGCAAGTCTCCAGATTCAGCAACATGCGAATCTCTTCCAGGACGTGTTTGCGGAGACCTTGCGCTTCGTCCACGATCAGCACGGGCGTCTGGCCCGCGCGATAGCGGTCCAGCAGCCACTGCTGAAGGCGCAGCAGGGCATTGTCTTTCAATTGGGAATCGAACTTGACGGCAAAATCCGCGAGCACAAAATCGAAAAGATGGCTGACTTCCAGATGCGAGTTGAAAATGAACGCGGTGGGAGTGTGCTGTTGATGCAGCCAATCGAGGAGGTGGTTGAGCAGGGTGGTCTTGCCGGTTCCGGCTTCGCCCGTGAGCAGGAGGAGACCTTTGCGATTCTTGATTCCCTGCGTCAAGCCTTCAAACGACTCGCGCGTCTGGCGGGTGAGGAACAGATAACGAGGATCGGGGTTGACGTTAAAGGGGTTTTCGCGCAATCCGAAAAATTGGTTATACATGTGTGGGTCGCCGGCCCGGTGCCTGTGTGCCTTTCCCTGAATTTAAACGATCGCGCGCGCGTTAAGTCATGCCTCAAATCAATTGATGAATGGCGGCTTTTCGAGCGAGCCGGTTTGTTTGCCCCGGGGCTTAACGGAGGGACGCTCGAAGTCGTCATCTGGTTTGAAGCGTTGCAGGGCGAGGGACGCCAGATACACGACGTGATTGATCAGGCGATATTCCAGGAGCGTGGGACGCCGCGGATCGCATCCATAAATTTCCAGGGTTCCCAGGAAGGTTGTGTCCGGTGCGAGAATCGCGCTGGAGGAGAAAACTTCCAGGCCCACTTGCAGAGCGCTGCGAGTCATCGAACAGTTGTGATTTTCGTCGGCTTCTGGCAGCGAGACGATCGAGACCACGTTGCCGATGCGGACATCGATCATCATGCACAGTTTGTTCAGGATGCCGGGAAGAGGGGCACCGAGAGAGATGAGCTCGATGATCTGGCGCTCGCCGACAAGCTGGCAGCGGCGGTGGTCAGCACATTGCCGATGAGGGTGAAAATCAGGCGGACGCTTGGAGCGTGATTGTTCGGACATGATGGTCACCCCGCCCGCATCGTTATGATCCGCGCGATTCCTCGCGGTTATTATTGGTCACGAGTTGCTGGTCCAGCTCTTCCCTGCAAATCCTCATTTCCTCTTGCGAGATGGCGTCCAGGATTCCACTGCTAAAATCGAGCCATTTCCTTCTGAGACCTTCCGCGTGGCGATTCCAGTGAACGAGGGCTTGGTCCAAGCGCATGAGTCTTTGTGCTCCTTGATATGGATCGAATTGGCGGGATCGCAAATGCCTCCCGGGACGGAAGCAATACGCACATTGCATAACCCATGGCCCAAGCCTGACCCCTCGCACAGGCTTGGGAGCATACTAGAGGCAGGCCAGCGGGATCGCTGTTCACTTTTGCACACTCTTGGCTTTTTGGTTGGGTTGCCGTGCGACAGCAGACGGACGCCGCGTGTTTTTCTCGCGCCGTCTGTGTAGTGATGTTTGCGCGGTTGTGCCGCGGAAGGGGGAAACGATGGGGTGGCATGTGTATGTGGCTTACTTCTTTGGGGGAATGTTCTTGGTGAATGCAGTGCCGCACTTTGTTAGCGGCGTGTGCGGGAGGAAGTTTCCTTCGCCATTTGCCTCGCCGCCGGGGAAGGGAGAGTCTTCGGCGATGGTGAACGTGTCGTGGGGGGCGTTTAACCTGGTGATCGGGTATTTGCTGGTTTTCCGTGTAGGCGAGTTTTTCATTCGCGAGACTTGGAGCGTGCTTGCGGTGGGAGCAGGGGGATTGGTGATGGCAGTTATGTTGGCGGCAAATTTTGGCAAGGTTTATGGGGGGAAATAGGAGCGCGGTGATCTTCCGGAAGCAAATACCTTGGCACTTCTTGAGTCGCGTGTTGCGAGTTGAACTGCGGCGTGCTGACGAATTATTTGTGGGCGTAGTCGTCGGCGCCTAAGAAATGCAGGGAGACGTAGGGCTCGTCGCCGACCACCCAGCTATCGTGACCTGGGGGGCCGGGCGGAATGTAGAAGAGTGTGCCGGGGCGGAGTTCGTGGATGGTGCCGTCGTCCATGGCGGCGGTGGCACAGCCAGAGAGGACGAGGCCGAGGTGTTCGACGTTGCAGCGAGAAGCGCCGACGGTGGGGCCGACGTGCTTGGACCAGCGCCAACCTGGTTGGTAGGTAGCGCGGCCGATCGTCATGCGACCGAGGCGGACCAGTTCGAATTTCCCTTCTTCGAAGGTGCGGATTTCGTCGGGGGATTCGAAGCGCTTTAGAACTACTTCGAGTGTTGGCAGCATTTGTGGTCCTCGCGAGTCGAGATGCATGCGGCACCGCCCGGGATTATTTTAACGCGAACGGGTGAAGTGTGCACTGCGAGGTGGCGCGCGAGGCCGACTCCTCGATGAGCCGGGGCGCAGCAAGCGGCGCCCCCACCGCGGTTCGCGCGTGGGAATGCCGCCGAGAATCGGGCGAGGCAAGGTCGGTCAGAGGCAAGGCGACAGTCAGCCGTAGTAGCCCAAATTGGTTTGTGCGGCGATTCAGGAAATGACGAGTGCAGGAGTGAAGGCGTGGCGGACGCGGGCGCTAACCAGATACGCCAAGGCGCCGATGTATGCGGCGATGACCAGCAACTGCGCCGCGATGATAGGGGCTGGCGGGTGCAGGACGAATAGAAAGAGGGCGGCGAGCGTCAGGGCGACGCCGAGCGAAAAGGAAGCCATGCAGAGCTGGCGGGCGGTTTCGCGCAATTGCAGTACGCCGATGCCTAGCGTGGTGTAAATCGCGGCGAGCAACAGCAGCGACATTCCGCCGGCCAGGGCCATGCCGACGATTGCTCCGGTGATCGGCTCATGGGATTCCCCGCCGGTAAAATTCATGACGCCTACGAAAAAGCATGCGGCTGAACCCAGGACCAGGAGCGCCGCGCCCAGGAACATCAGGATGGCTATGAACGTGACACCGATAGGACGTGGCATGGTTCCTCCTGCGGAACTTCGGCAGCGCGGAACGCGCGTTTGAGAGGCCGGGTGTTTCTGGCTGGGGTCAGAGTAATGGAGTGGGGCGGAGAAGTATGTTCGGTTTAGCACAGTGACGGAGACGGCGCGAAACACCTAGAAACGCGCAAGCGTGGCTCGCGCCTAGAAATGGCGCGGTAAATGACGCGCGGGGAGCCTCGGCGAAGGCAAACGCGCGGCACTGGACGTTCGTACAGGTTACCGCGAGGATATCTTCGTAATCCGTACCGTTGACCGCCTGCTGGGGGCAGCATACCGTGAGATGAAGATGCTGCTGAGCCGGAGGTATCTCATGAGCGAACTACTCAAGGTGAATATGCTGCGGAATATTGTGCGTGGGGAGACATCGGGCGGCGATGCTGTGATGGGCGATGGAAGATCGAGCGCACGCAGATTCGCGCGGGTTGCTGTCGCTGCGGCTTCCGGCTTCCTGCTCGCGGCTTTGTGCGCGGCGGCTTTTGCTCCGGCGGCAAATGGACAGACTGCGGCAGGTGCGGCTGTATCGGGCGCGGGTGCGGCGCCAGCACAGACAGCCGCTTCTGGCAAGCCTTTGGCGAACGCGGCGACGCAGCCAGCGACTGTGACGGCGCCGACGTCAACACAAGCATCCAATCAGGCTCCCGCACCCAAGTCCACGGACGCTGCGGCGCAGAGCGAGCCGCAGATGCAGGATCAATCGGCGCCGCCGGCGGAATCGTTGGGTGAAGCAGCGCGACGGGCGCGCGCGCAGAAGGCAAGGACCGCGAATGCCAAAGTGTACAGCGACGACTCGGTGTCAACATTGTCGGGGCACGGAGTCTCGGTAGTGGGCGACGGGAAAGCGGGCGGCGGTTCGTCATACTCGGGAAATTCTTATAGCAGCGGCGTGGGCGCGGCGCAGGGCTCGGCGGGAAGTCAGGAAGCGTATTGGCGCGGCCGCGCGAATGCGATCCGCAGCCAGATGGCGGCGTGCGATCAGAAAATCAGCGAAATTCAGGACGAGATTGCGAAGCATGGGGCGGTGACCGTGGACCCGATGAGTGGCGCGCAAGCCGGGGTGATTTTCGTTGAGGACCGCAACGCGCAAATCCAACAGGTGCAGAAACAGAAGGAAGGCTTCGAGCGCCAGTTGGACGAATTGACCGAAGAAGGGCGGAAGGGTGGCGCGGATTCGGGGTGGTTCCGGTAGGGCTTGGTCGATTCACTTGCGGAAGCCAACGGCGCCGCTGATGAACGTAGACGAACACTGATAAAAGCAACTGCGATTGAAACGGTTTTTGTTTCGCTCCCTTCCCACTCGTTTCGGGCCGGCAGCTGGGCTGCTTGGCTGCGAAACGCCAATCCAGATGAACCAGGATGAAGTTAACTGCGAGCGAGAGAGTTCCCTGCCCGCAACAGCCAGGCTTCGCTGCGCTCCCTTCACAAATTGGCTCAGGGCATCGAGGATGACGCCTACAGCAGTGCGCCGGTGGCGGGTGATGTGCGGGAGCGTGAACATGAAGTCCAAAGGCACCGCAGATTGACGCACAGAAATGCAACGGCAGGATAGACCCACATCGTCGCTTTGCTGCGCTGGGTTCACTTGTGTTCTGGGCGGGATCAAAGCGCCGACTTGCCGGCGTGCTGTGACGGACCAATTTACTTCTTGTCGAGGGCCTCGGCGGCGGCCAGTTTCCGGTCTACGTGTGACTCTAAACGCGGACCGCCGGAATGCAGGACGCATCGTTCGCCAATTCCGACACCGCAGGTGGGACAGGGGACTGAGGACGCTTGTCGCGCAGTGAGGGAATGCTTATTCATAAATGCAGAATACGAAGGTAGGGGATCGAAAACAGTTCAATTTGGAACACTTCTGCGAATAACGGTCGAGCGACTGGAAGAAACGTGTCGCGTGTGCAAGAACGCTGATTCAGCTGCAGCGTCCATACCCCACCCTCTCGCAGGGACTAGAATTTGAGCTGGAGCTGTGCGTTTGGGCGCGAAACGCGATGGGGTTAGTCGTGCAGGACAACGCTTAGGAGCGAATTGTCTATATGGATCTTTCGGCTGTTGTAGTGGATGAAGCCTAATTTGCGGAATTTGTTCATGAAAAAATTTACGCGCGAGCGTGTGGTGCCGATCATTTCGGCGAGCGTCTCTTGAGAAACTTTGGGCAGCGATTTTTGCGGATCGCCCGGGGCGCCATAGCGCGCGAGGAGCAGCAGAGTGCGGGCGAGGCGTTTTTCGCTGGAGTTGAAAAGCTGGTCAATCAGATCCTCTTCGACGCGGATATTGCGCGCGAGCATGTAGGCGATGAAACGGTCGGAGAATTCGTGTTCTTCGTGGAGCACCCGAATCATTTCGCTTTTTTCGATGACCAGCACGGTGGTGGGGGCGATCGTGGCGGCGGTGGCCATGCAAATGTGCTGGCCTCCCAAGCAACCTTCGCCGAAAAAATCGCCAGGACCCAGGATTGCTACGACGGCTTCTCTGCCGGTTTCATTGACTACCGTGAGCTTCACGCCGCCATCTTGAATGTACATGACATGCTTGGCGGGATCGCCCTGGGCGAAGACGGTCTCTTTTTTGTCGAACGTGCCGACTTTTCTGCCCAAGCCGGTCGAGTCGAGGAACTGCTTTACGTCGAAGCCGAGGCTTCTGCGAGTCGCCCGTTTTAGACGGCGAGGGGCCTTGATAGAAACACTTAGACTGACCGGGGCCACGATAGGCGACAATAGCATGGCGCCTTTCCGTGAGTCTGTTCAAAATTGCACAGATTGTACGGCAGCGCACAAAGATTTCGCCCGACACGAAACGCGGAGAAGTATCGAGGATTCTGCACGTTACAAGCGGGTGGCCACTCTACCGGACCCATGACTGCTACGGTCTTGACTAGCGCATCGGAGTCACCGCGCGCTACCGGGGACCCGATTCGCGATTGCTGCCTGCTAGCGCTTGGGGGTGGACGACGATGGGGGCGTGACGCTGGCAGCGGTCGTCGTGGCGGGCGGCGCGACAGATGACGTGTTAGTGGCCGAGCTCGGAGGTGCTACAGGCTTAGGGGCATCAACTCCGGCGGTGCCGGAGCCCAGGCCTAGTTTTTGCAGGCTGGTGGCGTCGATTTTGCCGTTGGAGCTAAGGCCGTTTTCTGACTGAAATTTCTGCATCGCGGCGATGCTGTTGGAATCCCATTTGCCGTTCGGCGTACCTTGATAGTAGCCGCCGCGCGCCAGGGCGGACTGAATTTCGGTGATGCGCTGTGGCGTCGGAGCCTTCTGCGTGGGTTCGCGTTTGGATCCGTGGTGCTTGCTGCTGGATTTCTTTTTCTTGGCGGCGGTTGTGGTTGGCGCGGATGTCGAGGAACCGCCCGGCGTGGTTGAGGCGCTGGATTGCTGCGGGCCGGGCGCCACGGTCGCGATGCTCGTAGCATGCGCAGACGTGGAGCTCGCGTGGGCCAGCGACGCAAGGAACAGCGCTGTCAGGATGGGAAGCTTGCTCATTTTTCTCCGCTTCAGTTCCCTGCCGCGTGCGGCGGACTTCGGCGACCGAAGCGTCCGACGCGGGTACATACCTATTATGGCGATTTTCCGCGCGGTCTCAAGCTAGGACATCCGCAGCGGCGCGTATCGAGCAACCGGCACGGACTATAGTTTGATGCCGGCGGCGGCGCAGGGTTTGTGTGGGCTGGGAGCGCGGAATGAATTCGAGATCCGTAGCGGCGGGCGTTCGAGGTGCTGGGCTTCTAATCGAGGTCCCAGAAGTTGATGGGGTCGCAGAATTGGATGCCGATTTGTTTGCGGCCTTCGGAATCGCGCCGGCTGTAGACGACTTGGGCGGTGGCGCGGGAGCCCTTGTCTTTGCGGCAGAGGACGACTGTGCCGCCTTTTTCTACCGGGCGGCGGCAGAGGAGCGCGGCGCCGTGGCGGCTGGTGCTGACGGTCCAGGTCTCTTCGTGCCACGTTTGATGCGGGTCTTCGCGGCGCAGCCACACTGCGATGGAGGACGTGAAGCGCGGGCTGCGGCGGATTTGCTGGGTTAGTTGCGAGATGCGCAGGAGAAATTCGAGGAGGCTGGTTTTGGCTTGCGCTCGGCTCAGGCGCGCGTCTTCGTTCAGTTTGTCGGCTGACTTTTCTACGAGTTTCTCGGCCAGTTTTTCGGCCTGCTGGGCGCAGTTGGTGACGAAAGCTTTGAACTCCTCTGTTGCAGCAGCATCGAACGGAAGATTTCTGAGCCGTGCGTTGCGCGATTCTAGCTCGTGGATGCAGGCGGGGAGAAAGTGAGCGAGGCAGAGCGAGCGGCCGTCAAAATCAATCGCCGCGCTTGCGTTGCAGGACGCGCCGGCGCACCAGCTGGGCGCGGGGAGGAGCCGTACAGCGATTGATGATCCGAGCTGGTCTTCCATTGCGATCTTCAGTGGTTCTGACATCTTCGTGGCGCGAGCTTCCGTCCCCTGCCCCGTTAGTCTTTCGAGCGCTTGCCGATACCTTTGGCTAGTTCGCCGATTGCACCGCTGACGAATTCCAGGTGGCTGCGGCTGTAATGCGTCATCTCGTTGGCGAATTCATTGGAAGTTGCGGCAGCCTTCTGTTCCAGAGATTTTTTGGCGCTTTCGATTGCGCGTTCAGATTCCTGGCGCAGGCGGGTCTGCGCTTCTTTCTCGTGGCGGCCGGAGGCGGCGGTAATATTTTGCATCGTGGAAGTGGCGACGCCGCGGGCCAGGCGCTCGAGTTCTTCCTGGGCGGAATCCAGACGGGCGCGCATCACGATTTCAAATTGTTTTTCGACGCGCTCGCAGGTTTCTTCGATCTTGGCGGCGGTTTGATCCGATGAATCGGCGAGAGTTTTTTCGATCTCTTCTTTTTGCTTCGTCAGGCCGCCGGCAACTTCCTTGGCATCTTTGAAGGCGGGCGCCATGCGGTCTTTCAAGCGCACGACGAGGCGCTCGACCGCTTCCTGGTGAAATGTTTCAAGGGTGCGTTGCAGACGCTCCAGAGAATTGGCGAAAAGCGTTTCCGAGAGCACCTCGACTTCCCGCTGGCGCGTTTCGATGCGCTGCAGCGATTCACCGAAGTCCGCCGCGATCTTCTTGGTCCACTTGGAGTGCAGCGTTTGCGCGCTGTCCTGGCTGGCTTGCTGAATTTGTTTCAGGCATTGCGTGGCCCAGTCGCCGGCTTGCTGTGCGGCGACCTGGACGAGAATGGTCTTAGCGTCTTCGCGCAGGCCGGCGCGAATTTCGGTTACGAGCGATGCAGTTTTTTCGCGCACGGCTGTGGCCGCGGCTTCGGAGATCATCAACTCCATCTGCTGCTGGAATTCGCCCATCAGCGGGGCGAGCGCGCGATTTCCGGCTGGCAGAGGTTGCGGGCGCGGAGCTTCGCTCGTGCTGATGATGCTGGCGCGCTCGGGCTTCTTCGCGGCGATGGCGATTTCCGGGCGCAGGACTGCTACGGGCTTGCTCTGCACAGGTTCGGGGCCGCGTTTGCGCTCCAGCTCTTGCGCTTCCGCGAATTGCAGCCAATCTGCAGGAGGCGCGGAGACCGGCCAGATGTTCTGCGGATTCTCGAATTCTACCGCCGTGTAGAGCGGGCCGCCGCTGTCGGGGTCGCGCTGAATCCATTTCACGCGGCCGCGCGTGGAAATTTTCGCGGAACCGTTGGTTTCGGGATGCAGCTCGAGGGTCACGAGCGCGTCAGGGAGCACCTGATACTTGGACGGATATTTACAGCCGTGGCAGCTGATCGTGAGCGTCGAGACCTTTTCGCTGTAAGGTCCGCGGCGCGCGTCAACTCCAGAGACCGTGACGAGCACGGCTTCTTCGCGACGTGTGCTACGGCGAGCTGCGCGGTATGAATTTCCGGCAGCTGAAGGGTTCGCCATGGATGCCCCTTGAGGACTGGAGTTCTAGAGTAGAGCAGGCGGCGGACGGAGGGGACGCGAAAGCGGAGGCGGTGTTTCAAACGGTTACTGTACTTTGGTACAAGGGGGTACTAGTGCCGGGATTGGTGAGTTTCGATTGGTGTTCGGCTTTTTTTGCGGTACGCGCGAAAAAGGCGAGTTGGCCGTATCATGGCGCGATGGAATTGCGGCCCACGAGTGGGCGGAGAAACTGATGAGGAATGAGTCGGTGGCGCGGGATGCTGCTGCTCGGCCGAAGGCCTGGCTCGCTTGGAGCAGCGGGAAAGATAGCGCCTGGGCGCTGCACACGGTGCGGCTGGCCGGCGAATTCGAAGTAGCCGCGTTGCTTACTACAGTGAATCGCACCCACGCGCGAGTGGCAATGCATGCAGTGCGGGAGAGTTTGCTGGAAATGCAGGCTGCGGCGGCAGGGTCGCCGCTCGTGAAGGTGCCGATACCCTCACCGTGTTCGAATGAGACTTACGAAGCGGCGATGAGCGAGGCGATGGCGCGCGCGAGAGACGAGGGAGTGCGACATGTGATTTTCGGCGATCTTTTTCTGGAGGATATTCGGGATTATCGGGAGAAACAGCTTGCTCGGTGCGGGATGACGCCGGTGTTTCCTTTATGGGGGAAGGACACGCGTGCGCTGGCGGAAAATATGATCGCGGGCGGGCTGCGCGCTTATTTGACGTGCGTGGATCCGCGGCAGCTGGATCGCGGATTTGCGGGGCGGCGGTTTGACGCGGAGTTGCTCGCGGAGCTTCCCCGGCACGTGGATCCATGCGGCGAGAATGGCGAGTTTCACACGTGCGCTTGCGCGGGCCCGATGTTCAGCGCGGTACTACCGGTCACGGTGGGCGAAATTGTGGAGCGCGATGGTTTCGTGTTTGCGGATTTGCTGCCGCAGGGCGCCGCAGCGCGCAGGGCGTGAAGCTGAACTTTCTCACGCCGATCGCATCGGCTATCGCAGACGCACTCTCAGGGCATCCATCTGGCCGCTGTAGCACAGGGGCGCTGCGAATTGGCGCAAACATTCCGCAATACCCGACGTCTAACGGCCCATAGTTTCGGAGCGTGTCCATGGAACGTCGGGAGTTTCTTCTCAATAGCGTCGCGGCCTTTGGGACTCGGTTATTGACCGGAAAGGCCACTAACAGCGAATCGTCGCCTTCCGGCACGGCCAGCCGTACCTACCACGTTTTCGGTGTACCTTTGCGCACCGGTTCGTTGGTGCCTGGGAATGAAAACGACGCGCAAGCGTATCGCGATGTTCAGGTGGTGTCGCGCCTCCAGGCAGCGGGCTGCAATGTTGTTGACGAAGGTGACGTCGCTATTCCGAGCTATCTGCCTCATCATTCGGTGCCGCCGATCAGGAACTGGCCCGGGCCGCGCATCGCTTGGGACTGCATCAGCGATCGCATCGCGCCATGCTTACAGCAGGCGGGACAGATCCCATTCTTGATCGGCTGCGATTGTAGTGTCGTAGTTGGAACCACGCAGGCATTGCTGCGCACCTCGCCCGAAGAAATCTATGTCCTCTATATTGACGGCGACTTCGACGACGCGCCGCCTGACGCCAAGCACTGCAACAGCGCGGCTGCGTGTGCTGTCTGGCTGTTGACGAACGATTCGCCCTTCTGGGCCGGCCCACCGCTGCGGCCATCCGGTGTTTCGGTGATCGGTTGGAGTCGTCCTTCGCGCTCGGCAAAGTCAGGCCGAGGTTCGATGTCACTTGCTGAGGTGCGGCGTGCAGGCCCACAGGAAGCGGCCCTTCACGCGTTGCAGCTGATTCCAGCGTCAGCTTCCATACTTCTTCATTTCGATAGCGATGTGGTGCAGGCACCAGAGCTGCCCACCGCCTACTTCCCTCACGAAGAAGGCCTTACCTTGTCCGAAGCCGGGGAACTCCTGCGGGTGTTCCTGAGCGATTCGCGTATCAGGATCATCGAGGTTAGTGAGTACGCCGCTTTGCGTGATCTCGATCATAGGTACGTCAGCAAACTCGTCGGCTTATTCTCGGATGCTCTTCATCGTTGAGGTTCGCGCTTGCCGCGCAGCACCGCCTTCCATCTGGTGACATCGACAATCGACGCGGTCGGCTCGCTAGCCGCCACTACGCACCGCGACCGGACTGACAGCTGAGTGAGTTGGGCGTAGCAAACCAGCGTCCCTACCGAGGCTACGCCAGGGGTGGGACTCCCGCATAAACTGCCCTCGCTGCGAAGGATGGTGCGTCCTCTATAAATGTATATACATCCAACTCAGTATGAGCCAATCCCATTTGCCAGAACTGCCTTGCATGTGTGGGAGTTTCCGCCGGACGGCGCGGGCGTTGACTTCGTTTTACCAGGAGGCGCTGCGGCCGCTCGGGTTGCGGGCTACGCAGTTGACCATCCTGCAAGCTTTATCACGGACTGGGGAGGTGTCGCAGGGGCGGTTGGGGGAAATCCTGGCGATGGACAGCACATCATTGACGCGCACCTTGGCGATTATGCGGCGGCGGGGGTGGATAGCGGTGCGGCGGGGCGAGGATCAGCGGGAACGGCTGCTGCGGCCCTCGCGGGGCGGAGCGGCAAAACTGAAACGCGTGACACCTGTTTGGGACGGGGTGCAAGCGCGCTTGCGTGGGAAATTAGGCGAGCGCGGATGGAAAAACCTTTTGCGGCTGACGAACCAAGTCACCGAGTGGACGACAGCTCAAGCAGGATCGCTATGAAAGCGTACGGGAAGTTCACTGCCGGATTGATTGTGGCGTGGTTTGCGTTCGCTTTGATCTCCGCGGCGCTGGGGCTTTTCGAGAATCAGGCCAGCCGCATCGGAGCGGCTGTGGGAATTGCGGCGGGGGTGCCCATCGTGGTGTTCGCGGTGTGGATTGCGACTTCGGAGTCATTTCGGAAGTTTGCGTTGGGTTTGAATGCGCGCACTTTGACGTTAGCGCAATCGGGAAGAATTATTGGCGTCACGTTCGTGATTTTGCAGGTGCGTGGCGTGTTGCCGGCGATCTTTGCTTGGCCGGCGGGATAGGGCGACATATTCATCGGGGCAACCGCCGCGTTTGTGGCGTGGAAGTTATACGGGCCGAGTCATCGCGGGAGCTTTAGTTTTTGGCAGGCACTGGGGATTGCAGATTTAGTGACGGCTGTTGGCTTGGGGACTACGGCTGGGTTGATTCAGCCGCATCGTGTTCCGATGGCGGCGATGACGGTGCTGCCGTTGAGCTTGATTCCGACGTTTCTGGTGCCTTTGTATTTGATTCTTCATGTGATTTGCATTGCGCAGGCGCGGGGGTGGAGGAGCGTTTCGCGTGAGCGGCGTTCTGGAAATGTCGTGGCGTCTGTGAATCGGGAGCTTGGCGTTCCCGGACGGTGAGACGACGGCTGAGGTTCGCCGCCGAGGCGCAGCGGGCACAGTGAAAGACGGGGAGATCCTTCGGCCGGCATGAGACGCAGGCGCCGACCTCAGGATGACGATGCTCGTTGCATCGCCAGCGGCGCCCCGACTGCATCGGGGTAGACGCGGGACGCAGAGAAACGCAGTAGCGCAACAACAACGACGGCTGGGCGGTCCAGCGCGCTCCACGTTTCGCCCAACGAAACGCGACGACGCTTGCAAAGAACTATCAATGAGTTTAGTATCGCCGCACTAAACACCCTGCCCCTACGGAGGCCGCCATGCCCTTCCCTGTTTCCCACAAGAAAACTCTTCTCGCGCTGGTGACGGTGGGCCTGTTCTTCAGCGGATGCCAGAAGCATCATGAAGCAATCACCACCTATCACTACGACAATCTGCGGACCGGATGGAACCAAGCGGAGCATGAATTAACATTCGAGAAAGTCCAGAGCGCGCATTTCGGCCTGATTCAGAACGTCGCGCTGGACGACCAGGTGGATACGCAGCCGTTGGTGATGCCGCATGTGGATATTCCCACGGGACCGAGCCCCGGCGTACACGATGTGGTGTACGTGGCGACCGAGGGCGATAGCGTCTATGCGATCGATGCGTCGAGCGGAGAAATTCTCCTGCACGCTAAATTTGGAAATCCGGTCCCCACGCCCTTGGGATGCAACAACAACGGACCAAACGTCGGCATCAACGGTACGCCGGTGATCGATCGTGAGGCACGCACGATGTACGTAATCGTATATTCGCTGCAGGGCGGGAGTCCCGAATACCGAATTCACGCGCTGGATTTGAGCAGCCTGACGGACAAAGTGCCTCCGGTCGTGGTAAGCGCGTCCCACAAACTCAGCAACAACTCCAATTTCCAGTTTAACGCTCGTTTCCAGAGGCAACGTCCGGCCCTGCTTCTTTCGAAGGGCAATGTCTACGCCGGGTTTGGGAGTTTTTGCGATTTTTCCGCGAACGTTTCCCGCGGCTGGCTGCTCGGCTGGACCGCCGGGACTCTCACACCCCTGGCCGCGAATCAGTTAAACGATACGCAGGCCACCTCGCCGGACAGTTTCTTCCTATCTTCGGTCTGGATGTCCGGCTACGGACCGGCGGCGGATCCCGATGGCAACATTTATTTCGTCACCGGGAACTCCGATTACAGCGGAACGACCTACGACGGATCGTCCAACATACAGGAGAGCGTCGTGAAACTGGCGCCCGACCTGAGCAAGGTGCTGGATATTTTCACGCCGTCGAATCAGGGAAACCTGGACCAGGGCGACACCGACTTTGGCTCGGGCGGGGCCATGCTGGTCCCACCGCAGGAGGGCGGCACTCCGCACCTGGTTGCGGCGGCTGGAAAAGACGGGCGCATGTTCATCCTGGACCGCAACAGTCTGGGCGGATATACACCCGGGGGGCCGGACAAGGTTGTGACGCAAGCGAATATCGGTGGCTGCTGGTGTGGCGAGTCTTACTTTCATCACAAGATAGTCAGCAGTGGCGGGTCTAGCGCGATCCTCTGGAAAATAAAGACTTCGCCGGGCGTTAGTCTGCAGAATGAAGCGACCTCAGCCGGCATCGGCGGCGCCCAAGACCCCGGATTCTTGACGAGCGTATCTTCCGAAGACGAGCATCACCCGATTATTTGGGCGGTTTCGCGGCCGGACAACTCCAGTCCGGCAGACATTTCGCTTTTCGCGTTCAAGGGAGAACCATCGAGCGGCGGCACGCTCGATACGTTGTTCCAAGGGCCAGCGGGTAATTGGCCGAACACCGGAGGAAATTCCAACCTCGTGCCGGTGGTCGTCAACGGCAAAGTGTACGTTGCGAGCTACAAACAGCTCAGAATTTTCGGATTGCACTGAAAGAAGGAGGTCCGTATGAAAAAGATCCGCATTTACGCTTTGCTGATAGCAATGACAACAGCCGGGAGCAGCCTTGCGCTGGCCCAGGCAACAAAAGTAGGAGAAGCCACGGCGGAAACGTCCAAGCGTGAAATCTACGGTAAGGTAGAGAGCGTCAAGGGGACAACGTTCACGCTGCGGACGCGATCGGGAGCTCTGGTGCAAGTGGACGCGAAACCGGCCGGCGAAGCCCAGCGCGCCGTCAATTTGCTCGTGGGGCACGCCATTGTGGCGACAGGTACGGTGGATAAGAAAGGCGTGCTGCACGCGGAGATTGTTCAGAAAGCGAAAGATTCGCCGGCAGTTTGGCCGCCCGATCGCTAGGGCGAGAAATTTGGCGCAAAGAGCGCGCGGATACTCGAGCCAGGTGGGTGCTACAAATCCAACTGCGAAACGGCGGCGCGGCTGACGCCTTGGCGCACAGCCCGAAGGCGGTGCCACGAAGTCCGGTCCGCGCACGACGGAACGCTACTGCGCCAAGATTGTTGGGACTGCGCCTGCCAGGAACAGCGTTAGGACCCGGTCGCTGTCGCTGTGGCGGGCTACTTTGAATAGGACGTCCTGGCCGGGATGGAGCTTGGCCATCTGGGCTTTGTAGTCACTTAGGCCGTTAATGGGTACGTGATTGATCTCGGTGATTACGTCGCCGCGCGCGAAGTCGACGTCCTCGGCGAAGCTCGCTGGTTCCACTTCGGTTACTACCACGCCCGTGATTTTCGACATTCCGAGTTTGCGCGAAAGATCGGGCGTTAGTTCTTCGACGTGCAGGCCGAACTGGCCGGGCGTGTCGGATTGGTCCGGCTGATCTTCGGAGGCTTGCGCGACCTGCGGGAAAATCTTCGAGCGGTCGGCAACGGTTAGCGAGACTTCTTTCGTTTCCTTGTTGCGCACGTAGCGCACCTGCACCGACTGGCCAATCACGGTCTCCGCGATGGGATTTACCAGGTCGGCTCCGGTGTGCACGGGCTGGCCGTTGATGTTGGTGATCACGTCGCCGGGTTGCAGACCGGCTTTATCGGCGGGGCTGCCTGGCTCGACGGCTTCGACAACGATGCCGTAGGGCACGCCGAGTTCCTTCATGAGCACGCGATTATTGCTGCGATCTTCCTGGAACGTGATTCCGATGGAACCGCGGGTGACTTTGCCGTTGGTGATGAGCTGGTTGTAAACATTGATTACCGTGGTGGAAGGCAGCGCGAAACCCACTCCCTCGAAGCCGCGGCTGCCAGTGTAGATGGCCGTGTTGATGCCGATCACTTCGCCGGCCATGTTGACGAGCGGGCCGCCGGAATTTCCGGGGTTGATAGCGGCGTCGGTCTGAATGAAACGCTGAAACTGGTGGCCGACGTTCGAGCGGTCTTTCGCGCTGATGATTCCCGCGGTGACGGTGGAATTCAGGCCGAAGGGGCTGCCGATGGCCAGGACCCAATCGCCAACTTGCACGCCGTCGGAATTGCCGAGTTTCGCGACCGGCAGGTCGTGGTCCGCGTCGATCTTGACGACGGCGAGGTCGGTGTCTTTGTCGAAGCCGATGACACGGGCGTTGTATTTGGTGGAATCGCCATCGAGCGCCACTTGAATTTTGGTGGCTTGGTCAATCACGTGATCGTTGGTGAGAATGAATCCTTTTTTATCCACGATTACGCCGGAGCCCAGGCTGCGTTCGGCGTCGGGACTGTTGTCGGGCGCGTCGAAGAAGCGGTCGAAGAAATCCTGGAAGGGATCACCGAATTTTTTGGGTGTCTTGCTCCCGCCCTTGGGCTTTTCCATTACTTGCGTGGTGGATATATTTACTACGGCGGGGCCCAGTTTCTTGGAGATGGTGGAGAAAGCGTTCGACAGCGTGATGGGATCGGGCACGGCGAGCAGCGTGGCGCCGGTGGCGGTCTGATCGTGAGTAGCCTGCACGCGGCCGGAGATTACTGTGCCGATGAGGATGCCGATGCCAAGGGTGCAGACGACGAGCAGGGTGGCGAAAATCTTGCGGCGGCGCATCCAGCTGAATAATTCTTGAAATTCAATCCCCATTCCGGTGCTCCTTTGCGCTGCGAATCTTTGACTGCCCGTATGGCGGAGAACAGAACCTCGTGGAGTGCGCCGAAAACAGAGTATACCACGTGATTCAACCCGGCAATGCGCGACGAGTTTTGGGATGTCGTTCGATGCAAGAGCGGAAGCAGCGGCGAATGATTGCCGCAGAAGCGCGGAGGACGCAGAGAAAGTCAAAGACGCACGGCTGGACCAACAGCGACGGCTGCCCGGTCCCGCGTTGCGGGACTGGGCGCTACAAATTCAAAGGCAAAGACAACAGAGCCGGCGGGACGCCGGCGCTAGCAACGGCAACGTCAACGACGCCCAGCTTCCGCCGGCCGCTACTGGACTCAAATCAAGAACTGGGCGCCGGTTAGTGAAATTTGAAGCTGTGCAGGGACACTGCGAGAGACATCCGTTTGTTGCTACGGGAGCGTCAGAGCGCGCGCGGGCTCGGGTTCATTGATTGGTTCTTAGTGCTGCGTTTCCGGTTCGGTGCCGTCTTCGGGTGTGTCCAGGAATTCCGGGACACGGAGACCGCCGGGGGTGCCGACGCCCTCGTCCCAGGCGATGCCGTCGTCGGAGACGCCGCCGGGAACTCCATCCACTTTTTTCTCGAGGCGACGTTCCGCCTTGGCGCGCGCTTTATCCTGGCGCTTCATTTCCTTTTGCCGCTTCTTGAATGTTGTCGTCATTACGATCTCCTGAAGGGGTGGAAGTTATGGACGATTTCACATCCGGCGAAATGCTCAGATGCGGTTGTTACCAGCGAGGCTCGCGCGGCTGACGCGCGACTTCGCGATAATCCTCGTTCGAGAATCTTTCCTTGCGGCCGCCACCACTGTTGCCGCCGCGGGGACCTGCGCTGTTTCCGCCGCGATCGCCGCCACTGCCGCCTCGGTCACCGCCGCCGCTGCCACTACCACCACGTGGACCGCGCGGTCCGCTGCCGCCGGATTCCGATTTCGGACGTGCTTCATTCACTTTCAGATTGCGGCCGCCTACGTCTTTGCCGTCGAGCGCTGCGATGGCTTTCGCTGCTTCGGCGTCGTTGGGCATTTCGACGAAACCGAAACCACGCGCGCGGCCGGTCTCGCGATCGGTGGCGACGTGCACGCGGGCGAGCTGGCCGAAGGGCTCGAAGAGCGCGCGCAGATCCTCCGCGGTGGTCTGAAAGCTCATGTTGCCGACAAAGAGATTCTTCATGGTGATTCTCCTGAGCACAGCACAACCGTCGCTTCGGTTATACGTCCCGCACAAACCCAAAGCTGATGCTTTCCTGCCACGAAAGGAATAAGGACTGCGCAGTGCCGGGACGCCAAACACGCTCAAAGAGGCGCGCAAGGACTGCAAAACTCAAAGAGCGGAAAACTTATTGTAGCATGGATTGTAAAAAGTTGTCGCGGCGAACGGCAGCGGTCAGTTTCCGATTACGACGAATCGGGCACAGGACTGCTGGGCGCAGGTAAGGCTGTGTCGATCCCGATGCCTAAATAGTTCTGACACTTCGCGAAGGTTGGGTTTCCATCCGTTCGTACACATGACGAACGGCGGTGTCAGTCGATGACTTCCGGCTTAGCCCCGACTCACCCTGGACTGTGAGAATGCTTTTTCAGGGTCGAGCGTCACCCGTACTTGAGGTCGGTGCTCTGTCCGACCTCGATAATGTATCCGTCAGGATCGCGGATGTAGCAGCGAATCTCGCCGTACTTGGCAATCGGTTCCGTGAGGAACTCGGCTCCTCGACTTTTCCACAATTCGTAGCACGCTTGAATATCCGCAACGCGGAAATTCATGAAGCTGTTGATGTGATTCGGGTCGGGGACGCTGAGCGTCACCGTCGGCTTATCCGGGGTCGGCCCGCCCCCAACGTTCAAAATCATCCAGATATTCGCAAGCTGAAGGTACGGAGGAGCGTTGCCGTCGCCCATGGTCAGAATGCGAGCGCCGAAGACCTTTTCGTAGTAGCGAGCCGATCGCTCGACGTCGGCGACGGTGAGAAAATGCGCGATGCTGATCCCCTCTCGCGGAGGCATCTCAAAGCTCTTTTGTTCGATTTGCACGCCGCTCATTCACATCTCCAGTTCCGACAAACGACGCTCAGCCGCTGATTCCGGTTCTTTCGTATTCGTGCCTGCCGCCGATTATGCCCGATGAGGAAAGACAAAACAATTGCACCACGCCGTTACCAGAGAAGTGGCGTACTAGACCGGGAACGCGCTATCGGAAACTGACGCACTGCCCGGCGAAGGCGCGATGGGCGGAGCGCGCGATGGTTCAGTCCTCGCGCATTAGAATTGCTGGGTCGATTGCCAGGGCGCGGCGGGCTGGGATCCATGTCGCTACGAGGCCCAGCAGCAGCATTGCTACGACGACACCGGCCAGGACGACCGGATCTCGGGGAGTGGCCTGATACACGATGGCAGACAGCACCCGGCTTGCCAGGATTCCCAAGAGCAACCCCGCCGCGGAACCGATGCCGAGCAATTTGAGCGCGCGGCCCAGCGCCGCCTGCAACACTTGCTTGCGTTGCGCGCCGAGCGCCATGCGAATTCCCAGTTCGCGCAAGCGCTTGCTGACCGAGTACGCAGCCATTCCGAAGATGCCGGTAATGGAGAGCATCGCGCCGATCACGCCCATCACACCAAGCGTTATTGCGGCCATGCGGGAGCCGAACAACGCGGTTTCCAATTCCTTATTCCACGGGCCCATGTAAACGGGCAGGCCTGCGTCGAGGCTTCGCATCGTGCCGCGGATGGCCGCGGCCAGTTGCGCTGGATCGCGGTCGGAGCGTACGGCGAGATAAGTCTGCGTCGAGGGTGATTGCAGGAAGGGGAGAAACATTGCGGGGCTGGGATCTTCGGTGAGGCTCGCGTATTTTCCGTTTTCCACGATGCCCACCACTGCGAGGCGCGTGCCATCGGGCATTTTGAAGTATGCGCCCAAGGCGTTTGCCGCGGAACCAAAGACCCTGCGCGCAAACTCCTGATTGATCACGGCGACGCGCGGCGCATTTTCATCGTCCTGCCAGGTGAATGTTCGTCCGGAAAGAAAGACGGTGTGCGCGGCTTGGAAGTAGTCAGGAGAGACGCCGAACAGGTAGGATTCGGCGGCGGCATTCGATCGCCTCAGGTCTGCCGTTGCGTCGGTAAAAACCAGCGAGTCGACGTTGCCTCCGCTGACCAACGGTGCCCAATCGATGAATCCCACCGACGCGACGCCGGGAATCGCCGCCACGGCGTCTATCATCCGTTTTTGCATTTGCAGGGCGCGCTGGCCGCTGTATCCGCCCATGCTGAGATCGGTATCGGCGAGAATGACATGGCGCGGCTCAAAACCCAAATCGCTGTGCAGCGCGCGCAACAATCCACGAACGGCGACGATGGACGAAGTGACCAGCAACGCGCAGATGGCAATCTGCACGACGATCGCAAGGTCCCGGATCGTAATACGGCCGCCAACGATGCCACGTGATGAGGCCTTGATGATCTCGTAAGGATTCGTGCGCAGGACTTGCCTCACCGGGAAGGCACCGAACAGGAATCCGCTGGCCAGAGTCAGGAGCAAAGCTACTACATACACATTGGCGTCTGGATGCACGCGAAGTTGGGCCGGCCATCTGGAAAATGGCCGCCACGCGCTTAGCCCGCCCATCAGCACGAAGCCGCCCCAGAGTCCGAGAGCCCCGCCCATCAGTGAAAGCAGCAGCGCTTCGGTAAAAAGTTGCCGCAGGATGCGCGCTCGGCTCGCTCCGAGTGCAAGCCGCAGAGCGACTTCGCGCGACCGGTCAGCGGCTCGCGCGCCGAACAGGCTGCCTAGGTTGGCACATGCGGCCAGTAGAATCAGCGCTGAGAGAAGCATCAATCCGGTCATGAACGCGCGCGCCGGCTTGCCGAGATAGTCGCCGTACAGACTGGGACGAGCGAGGGTGAAGGTTCTCTGGTCGTCGTCCTGTGGATAGGTTTTTTCCAGATAGGAACCAATTGAGTTCAGGTCCGCGATGGCTTGGGCTTTCGTGACTCCCGGCTTCAGATGCCCCAACGTCATAAAGATAAAACGCTTTCCGCGCGAGTTCAGGTCGTTCACTCCTTCTACCTGCTCCTGATCCACGAGCGGAACGAAGAAACCGGGATTGAAGAATACCAAGGTGCCGTTGAATCCGGGCGGCGCGACGCCGAGGATGGTGTAGGGATACTTGTTCACTTGAACGACGCGGCCGACGACGCCGCGATCGTCCTGAAAATGCGTATGCCAATACGAGTAGCTGAGCACGATATAGGGAGCGCTGTTTGGGCCGTGCTCATCGGAAGCGTGGAAGAAACGGCCGAGCAACGGCTGCAGGCGCAAGACATCGAAATAGTTTCCGCTCGCCAGAAAGATCCAGACTCGGGATGGATCTTCGCCGGCGTCGAGGCCGACTTGCGCGGCGTCGTACGCAGCGATATCGTCAAAGCTGCGGTTGCGTTCGCGGAGATCGAGATAGTCCGGATAGGATTGATACGAGGAAGCCTCGTTGCCGTGCTGGATTCCGTAGAGGCTCTCCGCTTGCGGCACGTGCAGCGGGTGCAGGATGAGCGCATTCAGTACGCCGAAAACCACGGCGTTCGCGCCGATGGCCATTGCTAGAGTGATGACGGCGACAGCGGTGAAGCCGGGGGACTTGCGCAGCATCCGAAAAGCGAAGCGCAGATCGCGCGCCAAATTGTCGAAAAAGAGCAGGCCGCGCTCGGAACGGTAGTCTTCTTTTATCGCTTCCCTGCCGCCAAATTTCAGAATGGCCTGGCGGCGTGCTTCGATGGCAGGCAAGCCGGCGCGGAGGTTTTCGTCGGTTTGCATGGCGATGTGATTTTCAATCTCTTCGCTTATTCGCTCGTCGCGCGCGCGCTGGGTCGCCGAATTGGTTAGTCGCGCGAAAAACCGCCTCATGAATTTCATGACAAGTCCTCCGCCTTGGCCGCGAAGAAGCGGCCGATGATCGCCGCCGTTTGTTCCCAATCCTGGGTTTCCAGTTGTAACTGCTTGCGTCCTTCTTTTGTCAGCCGATAGAAGCGCGCCCTGCGATTATTTTCTGACGCGCCCCATTCGGATGCGATCACACCTTCCTGCTCGAGCTTCAACAACACGGGATACAGAGTGCCTTGATTCACGGCCAGCAGATCTCCGCTGATCTGCTCAATGCGCCGAGCGATGCCGTAGCCGTGCAGCGACCCCAGGACATCGAGAGTCTTTAAGACCATCAACGCTAACGTACCTTGCGGAACATCCGTTTTCTGTTTCATGGCACCGCCATTTTGGTTTCCAACAGGAAGATGGCACACGTCCTCTGGGAAAGCAACAGGTAAATGGTCGCTAGCGTTTAGCGGGGGTGGGGATGGCGTCGGCTTCGGGGGTGGCGGGGCGGTCTCGCCAGAATTTTGGCGCAGGCATTATGAATTCGATGGCTACCTGCGTCTTGCCCATGAAGCTGGAGCCCAGGCAAGCAACTCGGCAAAGCAACTCTTCCTTGGTGTTGACGTTCTCGATGTGAATGATTTGCTGGACGTTAACCTTGGTAGCCATCAGGATCAGCGCACCGTGTGAATTAACAATGATCGTGTGGGTTTTTTCCGCGACGGAGTTCTTCTTGGAGTCCTGCAGGCGTATCAAAACGGGAATGCGCACGTGTACGCGCTTGCTCCGGCGGCGATTCTGCGGTGGCAGGTCGTCTGGATGGATGGACACTCGATAACGGTAGCAAGTATACGGTGGCTTCTCAACGCTTAGCGGCGAGGTGTGCCGTGAGAGATATTGCGGAAACCGGAGATGTCCAAGTAGCTGTGTAGAAGGCAGTTGGTCGGTAATCGGCAGTCGCGTGGCGCGATTTTTTCGGGAGGATCTTGGCGAGGCGGCGGATAATCGCGACGCTGCTGCTAACGCAAGACTGCAGGAGGTGCCTGTGCGACGGGTTCGTTATCGTGTGGCGATGCGTTTGGATGGGTACATCGCCGGCCGTAAGGGAGAATTCGACTGGATCGTTTCGGATCCGGACATCGACTTCGCTGCCCTGTTCGAGCAGTTCGATACGCTGTTGGTCGGACGCGGGACGTTTGAGTTCATGGTGAAACACGGGCAGGCGACGGCGGCCGGCATGAAAATAATCGTATTCTCGCGGACACTCCAGCAAGGCGACGATCCGGACGTGAGGATTGTGGCCGATCAGGGAAGTGAAACGGTAGCCGCGCTGCGAGCGAAGCCGGGCAAGGATATATGGCGGTTCGGAGGCGGCTTGCTGCTTTGCAGCTTTCTGGCCGCGGGATCGGTGGATACGGTAGAGGCCGCGGTGATCCCGGTACTGCTGGGCGGATGAGTCCCGCTGCTTCCCGCGCCGGCGAAACAAACCAAGCTGAAACTTGCCGGGCAGAGGCGGTACGGGAGCGGAATCGTGTTGTTGGAATATTCTACAAAATAGGCCGCGGTGGGAAATTTGCGTTTGCGAGCAATCTCGGCCTCGACAGGTTCTCGCGCACAAGGTATTATCCCGGCATGAGAATTTCGGCACGCAACCGCCTGGTAGGCAAGATCGAGGAATTGCAGATCGGCGACCTCATGGCCCACGTGGTGGTTTCAGTGGGCGAACACCAAGTCGAAAGCATGATATCGCGCCGCAGCGTGGAAGAAATGAATTTGCAAGTCGGCGATACGGTTGCGGTGGTGGTTCAGTCCACGGATGTGATGTTACAAAAAGCCTAGGGTTGCCCCGACCCGTTCCGGCACCGTGGAGTACCATTAATTGATAGTTGCTTCGTTTCGCGCGGTTGCGGGCGCAGGTTCGCAGCGGCGGCGGTAGCAGACAGCATGGGCCATCTTTAGTGAATATCTCCACTCGCCAATCCGGGAACGCTACGGTCGTGGATATCAACGGCGACGTGACGCTTTATAATTCCCCTGAAATCCGCAAGACGCTGCTGGACGCGTTGAATAAGAAGGGCACGCATCGCGTGGTGATGAATATGTCCGGTGTGAATTATATTGATAGCGCGGGCGTGGCTTCCCTGGTGGAAGGCTTGAAACTGGCGCGGACTTTGAAGAGCGGGTTCGCGCTGTACGGATTGAACAAGCATCCGCGGGAAGTGTTGGAGCTGACGCGGCTAATTAAAGTTTTTGAGATTTATGATAACGAGACCGAAGCTGTGAATGGAATTGCTGCGCCGCCTGCTCCAGAAACGAAATAAACTCCCGCTCGTGCATCCGCACTGAAGCACCTTATTCGCCCGGATAATCGGAACGATGGCGGTCCCGCTTTGCGGGACGGCCAGTACAAAACCTGGGCAACATCAAGAGCGAGGAGCCGGCGTGGCGTCTGCGCGAAGTCGCGGAGGAGGCTTCGCACGCAGTTGTGCTGCGGCTTCGTTGCTTCGCGCGCCGCAAGTGGACTAGAATGCGCGGCATGTCGTCTGAGTCGTTCCGCGTGGTTTCGGAGCCGAGCAGCCGCACGGGGCTGCAAGTTTTGCAGCTGAAGGGGCCGTTCACGTCCACGGCGTCGGCGATTTTTGTCGACGCCGTGGCAGCGGCCGATGCGCCGCGGCTGATTCTGGATCTGACCGAGGTGCCCATGGTGGATTCGATGGCGGTGGGCGCGCTGGTTCGCGCGTTTGTTTCCTGCCACAAATCGGGGAGGAAGCTGGCGCTGGTGGGGTTGAATCATCGCGTGCATAACGTGTTGCACTTAACCGGGATCGCGCCGCTTTTTGACACCTACGCTTCGATCAGCGAGGCCGAAGCGGGACTGGCGTAAAGCGCGATTCCCTTCCCGTGACCCGCAAGCGGGACTTGCAGCTCAAGGAATTGTAACCGACTCGCCATTCCCGGAATCGTATATGCTGGAATGGAGCTGTCTCGCGGACAAAGGACTATTCTATGAAGAAAATCATGCTCATCGGATCCAGCGGGACGATCGGGCAGCGCATCTTGCATGAAGCGCTGAATCGCGGACACCACGTGACGGCGCTGGTGCGCGACACGTCGGAAACCGGGGAGCATCGCGCGGAACTGGATTATCACACGGGCGACATTTTCAAAGCGGACACGGTTGCGGCAGCGGCTGTGGATCATGACGTGGTGGTAAGCGCCTACGGCCGGGGCAAGGGTGATCCTGAGCTGCTGGTGAAGGCGGCGCATTCGTTGATCGAGGCGCTGACGCGCCTGGAGCCGATCCGCTTGATCGTAGTGAGCGGTGCGGGAAGTCTGGAAGTGAAACCGGGCGTCGAGCTGGTGGATACGCCGGATTTTCCTGCGGAGTGGAAAGCGAGTGCGCTGGCGCATCGCGAGGCGCTGGACGTTTATCGCAAAGCGGGAATGGCCGAGTTTGATTGGACCGCAGTGAGCCCGCCGGCGCTGATCACTCCCGGCACGCGCACGGGGAAATATCACACCTCAACCGATCAGTTACTGGCGGATGACAAAGGCAAGAGCTACATTTCCGCCGAGGATTTCGCCATGGCCATCGTCGATGAAATCGAAAAGCCGCATTTTCAGGGCCAGCGCTTCACCGTCGCGTACTGATGGCAGAGCGCCGTGTCTTTTTGTCGGCGGAGTGGCGCGATCTGGTGATGTTGAACTATGAAGTTGAGCCGGCGATTTTGCGGCAATATGTTCCGCGCGGCGTCGAGCTGGATACGTTCGAAGGCCGCATATTTGTAAGCCTCGTGGGGTTTCAGTTCCTGCGCACCAGGCTTTACGGTTTCGTCGCAGTTCCCTTCCACAGCAATTTCGATGAAGTGAACTTGCGTTTCTATGTGCGGCGGCGCCAGGGAGACGAAATCCGCCGCGGCGTGGTGTTCGTGCGCGAGCTAGTGCCGCGCATGGCCATTGCGCGCTTCGCCCGGCTGCTGTACGGCGAAAAATATGATTCCTGCCCGATGCAACATCGGATTGCGCACCCCGCGCAGGGCATCGCCGCCGAATATGGGTGGAAATGGCGCGGCCAGCAATTCCGATTGAGCGCGCAGGCAAGCGGCACACCGTCGCGCGTAGCCGAAGGCACGCTCGAAAATTTCATCACCGAGCACTACTGGGGCTACTCAGCCAAAAGCGCGAGCGCAAGCATCGAATACCGCGTCTCACACGAGCCTTGGCGCGTGTGGGTCAGCACGGGTGCCAGATTCGAAGGTGACGGCGGGGCTTTGTATGGCGACGAATTCGGCGAAATTCTACGCCGCGCGCCAGATTCCGCGTTTATCGCGGAAGGGTCTCCCATATTGGTGCACACCGGACGGAGAATTACATGAGCGCCTGCGCGCCGATGCCTTGCCCGGCCGATTATCCAAGGCGCGCCACTGATTGGGCGCTTGTCGCCGACGATTCTCCACACGAAACATTTCGGTAAAGTTCAGTACAGCGCGGTCGCAACCTGCGCGACTTCTGCTGTTTACTGGATGCCTGGACGGCGGAGCAGGCGCTGGAGATCCTCGCACCAGAGCAGGATTTGCAGCAGGCGCGGGCGGTCCGAGTTGGTTAGCTGGGTGTGGCAGAAGCAGACGACCACCGCGCGATTCGAACATTCCTGCAGAAATCTGCGGGCGGCAAGACTACGAGCCGGTTCCATGGAACGCGCGCGAATCAGTGGATCGAACATTTCCAGGCGCTCGTAACAACAGCCAATGAAATGATCGAGGCAGTAATCCTTCGATTCCAGAGCTACCTCAGCAAAATCCGCGCAGCGGCCATTCTTGCACTTTGGCTTGCCGTTCGGCTTCCCCGATACCGTTTCCATGGTCTCCATGCCCGATACTTGATTTGATGTGCGATACGGAGCGTTGTCAATGGGACGCAGGTTCCGATTTCCACATTTTTTGCAATTCGTATCGCCACACCGTTTGAAACATCGCAGCGATGTTGCCGTGATCCTTGTGCGCGATACATCCATTGCTTTCCCTAATTTCCCCGGCGAGTATCTGTGTCTGACGGCCGCAGCATAGTGTTCGCAGCGCAGGCGATTGTCGCGTGCGAGTCTAAAGTTTGTAAATAAGGTCGGGCGTTCGCAGGACGTTCGGGACCGCGCGATTCCGCTGCGGCTTGGCCATAAATCGACTCTCGTTGCGGGCGGGTTGCCTGGCCTGGGAGATTTGCGCGCTGTTCATTCACGACACGGCGCGTCCCACGCGCGGACATCGCGGCCGAATGTGCTGCTCGACAACTGAAATAACTCATGTCTGATCAGTGTCCTGCGCAGCGGCCAATTTGGAAGTGAAGATGCTCGAGAAGGCTAGGGTCGGTCTGGCATCACCGGCGTCATTCGCAGGATCGGCATTCGCAACGAACATTTTGGAGGCGCCATGGGGACGATTATGCAAGACATCCGGGTGGCGATGCGGATGCTGCTGAAGAATCCGGCGTTCAGCATGGTGGTGGTGTCGACGCTGGCGCTGGGCATTGGCGCGAACACGGCGGTCTTCAGCATCGTCAATTCATACCTGTTTCGGCCGCTGCCGGTGCGCGATCCCGGAAACTTGATCGTGATGGCTTATGAGGATCCCAAGGCCGCCTTTCCGCACGAGGTTTCGAACGCCGATTTGCAGGATTTTGCAGCGCACAGCCAAGTGACGTCGGACATGACGGCGTTTCTGGTGAATTTCGCTGGTCTTAGCACCGCGAATCGCAGCGAGCGCGTGTTCGTGACCTTCGCGAAGGGCAATTATTTTTCGACGCTCGGAATCCAGCCCGCGCTGGGACGCCTGTTTCTACCGAGCGAGGGTGAGACGGCAGGCGCCGATCCGGTGATTGTACTCGGCTACGCTTATTGGAGGCGGCGATTCAACGCAGACCCGTCCGTCGTGGGCAAGAGCGTAAATCTGAACGGGCAGCCGGTGACAATCATTGGAGTGACCCCCAAGCCATTTTTCGGCACGTTTTACATTGTGGATTCCGATGCGTACGCGCCGCTGGGAATGTTCGCCAGCAGCGCTGGGTCGGTGGACATTCTTACAGATCGCGCGCAGCGGCAGCTGCGGGTCCTGGCGCATTTGAAACCGGGGGTTTCCATAGCGCGGGCCAGCGCTTCGCTGCAAGTGATCGCGGACAATCTGGCGCGCGCGTATCCCCAAACCGACGCGGGCCTGAAGATGGATTTGATTCCGGAAAAATTGGCGCGGCCGGAAGCGGCGTCATCGAGTTTCTGGCCGGTGATCGCGTCGGTGTTCATGGGGCTCGTGGGCCTGGTGATGCTCGTGACTTGCGTGAACGTGACGAACCTGCTGCTCGCGCGCGCTTCGATGCGCGCGAAGGAAATGGCGCTGCGCGCCGCGTTGGGTGCAGGTCGCGCGCGGCTATTTCGGCAATTGCTGACAGAAAGTTTGCTGCTTTCGGGCCTCGGCGCTGTGGGAGGCGCGTTCATCGGCATCTGGCTGATGAAATGGATCGAAACCCTGCAGCTGCCCGGCGATATGGCTTTGCGCACTACGCAGCCTTTTGACTGGCGGATGTTCGTGTTCGTCGGCTCGCTTGCCGTGGCGTCGGGGCTGCTGGCGGGCGTCGTGCCGGCATGGCGCGCCACGCGAATTGATTTGAACGAAACGCTGCGCGAAAGCGGGCGCAGCCTGACGGGCGGGATTGCGCACAACCGTTTGCGCAGCGTGCTCGTGGTAGCGCAGACGGCGGGGTCGCTCGTGGTGCTGATCATGGCGGGGCTTTTCCTGCGCAGTTTGCGGCACGCGCAAACAGCCGACCTGGGTTTCCAGCCCGCGCATGTGCTGAATCTCACAATGGCGTGCACGAACTCGGTTACGACGAGCAGCGCGGCGCGAATTTTTATCGCGAGCTCGCCAGCCGCGTGCGCGCTTTGCCGGGAGTAGACTCCGCGGCATTCGCTTACTCGGTGCCGATGGGATATTACAGCGCGGGGCGCAATCCGTTGTGGACCGAATCGCAGCGCGGCATGCCGGCAAGCCAAGTACCGACGGTCGGCTTCAACAAAGTGGATGCCGATTATTTCCGCACGATGGGGATGGAAATCTTGCGCGGACGTGCGATTGACGAGCGCGACCAGAGCACGACGCAACCCGTCGCGGTGATCAACCAATACCTCGCGGAAAAACTTTGGCCGGGGCAGGATCCGATCGGGCATCACTTCCGGCGCGGCATGGACGACGCTGTGCCCGTGGAAGTGGTGGGCGTGGTGAAGTACAGCAAGGGTACGTTCATCGCGGAGGATCCTGGATCTTATTACTATGTCCCGCTGACGCAGAATTATTCTTCTGTGCGCGTGCTGCACATTCATAGCTCGCTGCCTGCGGCCGATATCGCGCGCGAGGTACAAGCGCAGGTGCATGCGCTGGATCCGAATCTTCCGGTGTTTGATGTGATGCCGATGACCACATCTCTCGAGGGCGGTAACGGTTACTTCTTCATGCGCATTGCGGCGACCTTTGCCGGAGCGCTCGGCGGACTGAGTTTGCTGCTGGCGGTGGTCGGGATGTACGGCGTGATTTCTTATGCGGTGAATCAGCGGATTCACGAGATTGCGGTGCGCATTGCGTTGGGCGCGCAGAAGCAGAACATTTTCGGCATGGTGATTGGCCACGGATTGAAGTTGGTGACCGCGGGGCTCGGGATTGGCGTGGCTCTGGCAGCGGGACTTTCGCGATTTCTGGAAACTTTGCTCGTGAATACCGATGCGCTGGATCCGTGGGCCTACGTTTGCGCTTCGTTGCTGCTAGTGGCCGTCGCGGCACTCGGCTGTTACATACCAGCACGGCGCGCGGTGCGCGTGGATCCGATGGTGACGCTACGGTATGAGTAGCGCGTTGAGTATCTGACGAACTTTTTCCGAGTTCGGGATTTGAGCGAAACCTGAAGCTCAGCGCGGTTGTTCTGCTTCTTTCGTTTCCGTGCCCGGCGGCACGTAGCGTGTCCGGACGGCGGGTGCGTGTGGCCCGGGTGAACTTTCTGTTTTTGGTTTTCGTTCGATTTTGGCCTCGCTCTTCGCGAAAAGCTTAGCGGTCAACAGCATGGCGGCGAATGTTCCCGTCAGCAGCGCAATCTGCTTCCATCCGCTCAGCATCGACGCGTTGCCCAGCAGCGTGAGTCCGGCGAAGCAACAAA